>ENA-OQJP01000510-OQJP01000510.1-human-gut-metagenome-genome-assembly--contig:-NODE-510-length-10655-cov-2.204597_pt1 | contig 10655 bp, 22 predicted proteins | sample MGYA00242611_ERZ504778 | MGnify/ENA primary metagenome ERZ504778 (study PRJEB26092, sample SAMD00036349) | human gut metagenome | host: Homo sapiens | study: EMG produced TPA metagenomics assembly of...
GTATCATTACTGTTAAATGAAGGATGGAGTTCTTTAGAAGGAGTAAAGCGGTTTTGATTTTACGAAACGAATTTTCACAAAACTAGATGAGATAACTGCTCAATATCCTGACGAGAATATATTAATTGCGACTCACGGGGGCTACGATTTTAAATACAGTAGTTAACATTGACCATAATTTTGTTAATATGGATGGTCCAGCTAATTGCTCGATCACCATTATTGATTGTCATGGTGAATATCGAGTGATTGAATATAACTTACAGGTTGCTCAGTAGATTAAAAATAGCATGATTAAATGAAGAAAAATTAATTAAAATAAATGAAAAAAAGCCTTGCAATAGGGGCATTTTTTTGTTAAAATACTACCGTTGACGTTGCAAAGATGTGCGAGGTTGCTGAAACACCGAAAGGCGTTGTCATGAAACGGCATGTTTCAGGGAATTCGTATTGAGTAAGTCACATCCTATAAGTTGAAAGGAGAAAAATCATGGCAAATAACAAAATTAGAATTAGATTAAAATCATTTGATCACAAAATTCTAGATAACTCAGCAGAAAAAATTATTGGTGCTGCTAAGAAATCTGGAGCTCAAGTAGTAGGTCCTGTACCTCTACCAACTGAAAAAGAAATTTATACAGTATTAAGAGCGGTTCACAAGTATAAAGATTCTCGTGAACAATTTGAAATCAGAACTCACAAACGTTTAATCGACATTGTGAATCCTACACAAGAAACAGTTGACATTCTAACAAGATTAGAATTACCAAGTGGTGTAGACATCGAAATTAAATTATAAGAAAGGTAAAAGGTGTAACTCATGAAAGGAATCTTAGGTCGTAAGATTGGAATGACTCAAGTCTTCACAACTGATGGTTTATTAATCCCAGTAACTGTAGTAGAAGCTGATGCTAACGTTGTATTACAAAAGAAAACAGTTGCTACTGATGGATATGATGCAATCCAAGTTGGATTCGAAGATAAGAGAGAAAAATTAGCTAATAAAGCTGAATTAGGTATTGTGAAAAAAGCTAACACAGCTCCTAAGCGCTTCATTAAAGAATTTCGTTATGACGAAATGATGAGTTATGAAGTTGGAGATAAAATTACTGTTGATAGCTTCGTAGCAGGTGAAGTTGTAGATGTAACTGGAACTTCTAAAGGTAAAGGTTATCAAGGTGTTATTAAAAGACATGGTCAAAGAATCGGTCCTAAAGGACATGGTTCAGGAGCTCATAGAATTGTTGGTTCAATGGGACCAATCGCTCCAAACAGAATTGCTCCAGGTAAAAATTACCAGGACAAATGGGACATGTAACAAGAACAGTACAAAACTTAGAAGTGGTAGCTGTTGATGTAGAAAATAATTTATTATTAATCAAAGGGTCAGTACCTGGACCTAAAAAAGGATTAGTAATTGTAAAATCTGGAATTAAAGCAGCTGGTAAAGTAAACGAAGCTCATGAATTAGTAGACTTTACACCAGTAGTAGAAGAAACTAAAGAAGCAGATGCAGCAACTGAAACACCAGTTGAAGCAGCTGAATAATTTAGGGAAGGAGGATTCGATATGCTTACAGTTAAAGTATATAACCAAGAAGGTTCTGAAGTAAAAGATTTAGAATTAAATGAAGCTGTATTTGGGATTGAACCAAATAAACAAGCATTATTTGATATGGTCTTATTACAAAGAGCATCATTAAGACAAGGTACTCATAAAGTAAAAACCGTACTGAAGTTCGTGGTGGTGGTAAAAAACCATGGCGTCAAAAAGGTACTGGTAGAGCTAGACAAGGATCAATCCGTGCACCACAATGGCGTGGAGGAGGAGTTGTATTTGGTCCAACACCTAGAAGTTATAAATTTAAATTAAATCGTAAAGTTAGAAGATTAGCGCTTAAATCAGCACTATCTACTAAAATTAACGATAATGAATTCATGGCTTTAGAAGCTATTAAATTCGACGCTCCAAAAACAAAAGAAATGGTGAAAGTATTAGCAAATTTAGAAGCACCAGTTAAGACATTGATCGTTGTTGACGAAATTTGTCCAAACGTTGCTAGAAGTGCTAACAACATCCCAGGCGTTAAATTATTAGATGCAAAACATGTAAATGTTTATGATATCTTAAACAGCAACAAGTTAATCATGACTGAAGCTGCTATTAAATCTGTTGAGGAGGTACTAGGATAATGGCACACATTACAGATGTATTAAAAAACCAGTACTTACTGAAAAAACAATGACTCTTCAAGCAAACGAAAACAAATACACGTTTGATGTAGATGTTAATGCAAATAAAGTTGAAATCAAACAAGCTGTTGAAGCAATGTTTGGTGTGAAAGTTGAAAGTGTTAATGTTATGAACGTTAAACCTAAAACTAAGAGAATGGGTAGATACGAAGGTAAAACTAATCGTAGAAGAAAAGCTATCGTTAAATTAGCTGAAGGTAACGAAATCAATTATTTCGGTGAGGAATAATTAACTAAAATATTGGAATACATAATTCCAGATAACTAGGAGGAAACTAAAGATGGCAATTAAAACTTATAAGCCAGTGACGAATGGTCGTCGTAATATGACTTCATTAACTTATGAAGAAATTACAACAAACAAACCTGAGAAATCTTTAGTTGCAAAAGTAAGCAAAAACGGTGGACGTAATAACCAAGGTGTTATTACAACACGTCATCATGGTGGAGGACATAAACGTAAATATCGTATTATTGACTTCAAACGTAATAAAGATGATATCGTTGGAACTGTAGCAACTATCGAATATGATCCAAATAGATCAGCAAACATCGCATTAATTAACTATGCAGATGGTGAAAAAAGATATATTTTAGCTCCTAAAGGATTAGAAGTTGGAATGAAAATTGTTTCTGGTGAAAATGCAGATATTATTGTTGGTAATAGCTTACCAATGGGAAATATGCCTGAAGGTACAGTTATCCACAATATTGAAATGCATCCAGGAAAAGGTGGACAAATCGCTAGATCTGCTGGTGTGTCTGCTCAAATCTTAGGTAAAGAAGGAAAATATGTAACTGTAAGATTAGCTTCTGGTGAAGTAAGAAAATTCTTAGCAGTTTGTAGAGCAACAGTTGGTGTTGTTGGAAATGAAGATCATGGATTAGTTAACATTGGTAAAGCTGGTCGTAATAGATGGAAAGGTATTAGACCTACAGTTCGTGGTTCTGTTATGAACCCTAATGATCACCCTCATGGTGGTGGTGAAGGACGTACTCCGGTAGGACGTAAATCTCCAATGACACCTTGGGGTAAGAAAGCTATGGGTGTGAAAACACGTAAAGCGAAAAAAGCGTCAACGAAACTGATCGTTCGTCGTCGTAATGGCAAATAGGCAAAGGAGGAAATGAAAAATGAGTCGTAGTCTTAAAAAAGGCCCGTTCTGTGATGACCACTTAATGAAAAAAGTGGATGAGCTGAACAAAGCCGGTAAAAAACAAGTTATCAAAACCTGGTCACGTCGTTCAACTATATTCCCTCAGTTTGTGGAACATACATTTGCCGTTTACAACGGTAAGGAGCACCTGCCTGTTTACGTTACAGAAGATATGGTAGGACACAAGCTTGGTGAATTCGTGCCAACCCGTAAATACGGTGGTCACGGCGATAATGACAAGAAAGCTAAACGATAAGGAGGAAACGTTATAATGGAAGTTAAGTCAACAGCGAAAACATTACGTATCCCACCTAGAAAAGCTCGTATTGTTATCGATTTAATCCGTGGGAAAGATGCTGCTGAAGCAGCTGCAATCTTGAAGTTCACACCGAACGTTGCAGCGGAAGCAGTTGGTAAGGTATTGAAATCTGCAGTAGCAAATGCAGTGAATAACCATGATATGGATGAAGAAAAGCTGTACGTAAAGGCATGCTATGCAAACGAGGGTGTAACTCTGAAACGTTTCATGCCACGTGCAAAAGGATCTGCTAGTGCGATCCACAAACGCACCAGCCACATTACTGTTGTGGTTGACGAGCGTGATTAAGGAGGTAGCTCATGGGACAGAAAGTTAGTCCGATCGGATTGCGTGTCGGTGTCATCCGTGACTGGGAGTCCAGATGGTACGCTGACAAGGATTATGCCGATTTATATTGGAAGATGTAAAGATTCGTGAATTCCTGTTCGCTGAGTGCAAGATGCATCAGTGTCCAGAGTTGAGATCGAACGTTCTAAAAACCGTGTGGAAATCATGATCCGTACCGCTCGTCCAGGTGTGATCATCGGGACAAACGGTGAAAACGTTGAAATGCTGAAGAAAAAAGTTGAGAAGCTGACTGGTGGAAAGAACATCTACCTGAAGGTTCTGGAAATTGCAAACCCGGATCTGGACGCAAAACTGGTTGCCCGCAGCATTGCGGATCAGCTGGAGCAGCGTGCTTCCTTCCGTACTGCACAGAAGAAAGCAATCCAGAGAACGATGCGTGCTGGTGCAAAAGGTATTAAGACAGCTGTATCCGGTCGTTTAGGCGGAGCTGATATGGCTCGTACCGAAGGCTACAGCGAAGGTGTTGTACCTCTGCACACACTGCGTGCAGATATCGATTATGCTTGGGAAGAAGCATCTACGACTTACGGTCGTTTAGGTGTAAAGGTTTGGATTTGCCGTGGTGAAGTTCTGCCAGGACAGATGGTTCAGGAACCGGAAGCTCCGAAGAACAACATGAACGACAGACGCCGCAATCGCCGTGGTAATCGTGGTGGAAACAGAAACAACAGCCAGAGAAACAATAACAACAGAAACTCTGCTGGTGGAAATGCTCCTAGAAAAGCGGAAGGAGGAAAATAATTTATGTTAATGCCTAAGAGAACTAAATATAGAAGACCTCACCGTTTAAGCTACGAGGGACGTGCAAAAGCCGGTCGTGAAGTATCTTTTGGTGAATATGGTCTAATGGCTGACACTGGTGCTTACGTCAGCAACCGTCAGATCGAGGCCGCTCGTATTGCCATGACTCGTTACATGAAGCGTGGTGGTAAGGTTTGGATCCGTATCTTCCCTCACATGGCAAGAACGAAAAAACCTCTTGAAGTACGTATGGGTTCTGGTAAGGGTGCTCCTGAAGGATGGGTAGCAGTTGTAAAACCGGGCCGTGTTATGTTTGAAATCGCCGGTGTACCTGAAGAAGTGGCACGTGAGGCATTCCGTCTTGCTGCTCACAAGCTGCCGGTGAAGACAAAATTTGTTGTTAGAAAAGGAGAGAAGTAATTATGACAGCGAAAGAGATCAGAGAAAAAAGCAACACTGAATTATTACAAGAGATCGAAACGCTTAAAGATGAACTTTTTAATCTTCGTTTCCAACAAGCTACAGGTCAGTTGACAAACACTGCACGTATGAAGACAGTGAAAAAGACAATTGCCCGTATCAAAACTGTGATGACTGAGCGCGAGCTTGGTAGTCAGGATTAAGGAGGATCACTAAGTTATGGAAAGATCTAACCGTAAAGTATATCGCGGGACTGTAGTTTCCGACAAGATGGATAAGACAATTACTGTTATTGTTGAAACAAGAAAACACACCCGTTATACGGAAAACGTGTAAAATATTCTAAGAAATTTAAAGCGCATGACGAAAACAATGAAGCTAGAATGGGAGACAAGGTAGAAATCATGGAAACACGTCCATTGTCTGCTACCAAGAGATTCCGTCTGGTGAAAATCGTCGAAAAAGCTGTACAGCTGTAATCAGGAGGTAGACATTCATGATCCAGAATGAAAGTAGATTACGCGTCGCTGACAACACGGGAGCCAAAGAAGTTCTGGTTATCCGCTGCTTAGGCGGAAGCGTTCGTAAGTTTTCAAACATCGGGGATATCGTTGTCTGTGCTGTAAAGCAGGCTGCTCCTGGTGGAACTGTAAAAAAAGGTGACGTTGTCAAGGGTGTAATCGTACGTACAAAACGTGGCGTTCGCCGTGACAACGGAACATACATCAAATTTGATGACAATGCGGTTGTCCTGATCAAGGACGACAATACACCGCGTGGAACTCGTATTTTCGGACCAGTTGCACGTGAGCTGCGTGACAAGGACTTCATGAAAATTGTGTCTTTGGCACCAGAAGTACTGTAAGGAGGTGTCTTTGTGAAAATCAAAAAAGGTGATAAGGTTCAGGTTATTACAGGTGCTTACAAGGGCACTATCGGTGAAGTAACCAAAGTTTTCCCTAAGGAAGACAAAGTAATCGTGGAAGGTGTCAACCTGGTGAAGAAGCATCTGAAGCCTACACAGGCAAATCCGGATGGCGGAATCATCGAGAAGGAAGCTCCGATCCATGTATCCAACGTAATGGCTTACGATTCCAAAGCGAAGAAGGCAAGCCGTGTCGGTTATGAAACAAAAACTGACAAAAAAGGTAACACAGAAAAGGTACGCGTCTACAAAAAAACCGGCGCTGAAGTTAAGTAGGGAGGCTAAAGGATGAATCGCCTAGAACAGAAATATAAAGAGGTCGTAACACCAAGCCTGATGAAGAAATTCAACTACAAATCAGTCATGGAAGTACCTCACGTAGATAAAATCGTTATCAATATGGGTATCGGTGAAGCTATTTCAAACCCAAAAGTGCTGGATGAAGCAGTTGCTGAGCTGGCACAGATCACCGGACAGGCTCCGGTAATCACAAAAGCTAAGAAGTCCATCGCAAACTTCAAACTTCGTGAAGGAATGCCGATCGGATGTAAGGTTACTCTGAGAAAAGAAAAAATGTATGATTTCATGGATAAGCTGATGAACATCTCACTGCCTCGTGTACGTGACTTCCGTGGTGTCAGTGCCACTTCCTTTGACGGTCGTGGAAACTACACTCTGGGTGTAAAGGAACAGCTGATCTTCCCGGAAATCGATTACGATAAGATCAACAAGGTTCGCGGTATGGATATCGTTATTGTTACGACAGCCAACACGAACGAAGAAGCAAAGGCACTGCTGGAAGAAATGGGCATGCCTTTCAAGAAATAGGAGGACTTAGACGTATATGGCAAAAAAAGCAATGGTTAATAAATCAAAACGTCCTCAGAAGTACAAAGTGCGCGAGTACACCAGATGTGAGCGTTGTGGACGTCCTCACTCAGTTTTACGTAAATACAAACTCTGCCGTATTTGCTTCCGTGAGCTGGCTTACAAAGGTCAGATCCCGGGTGTGAAAAAGGCAAGTTGGTAGTCAGATAGGAGGAATACAGTCATGATTATGACAGATCCGATTGCAGATATGCTTACCAGAGTTCGTAACGCGCTTCAGGCTCGTCACGAAACAGTGGAAATTCCTGCAAACAAAGAAAAAGTTGAAATCGCTAAGATTTTAAAGAATGAAGGATTCATCACAGACTATACAGTCGATGGTGATGTTAAGAAAACCATCACAGTTACTCTGAAATATGGTCCTAACAACGAAAAAGTAATCAACGGGCTGAAGAGAATCTCAAAACCAGGTTTACGTGTTTACGCAAAGGTGGACTCCATTCCTCGCGTAATGAACGGACTGGGAATTGCAATCATCTCTACATCCCACGGTGTGATAACAGATAAAGAAGCGAAAGCTAAACATGTTGGCGGTGAAGTCATCGCTTACGTTTGGTAAGAGCTTAACGGAGGTAAGAAAATGTCACGTATCGGTAATAAAGCGATTACCATTCCTGCCGGCGTTGAAGTAACCATCGCTGCCGGGAATGAGGTGACTGTTAAAGGTTCCAAGGGAACTTTAACTCGTCAGTTTAACCCTGCTTTGGGAATCAAGGTAGAAGAAAATGTATTGACAGTAACTCGTCCTAACGACGAAAAGCATGTGAAACAGCTGCATGGTACAACCCGTGCATTGCTGGCAAACATGGTGGAAGGTGTGTCCGAAGGCTTTACAAAGGAACTGGAACTGGTAGGTATCGGTTTCCGTGCTGCTGTAAGCGGAAGCAAGCTGACCTTAAACGTTGGGTACTCCCACCCGGTTGAGTTCGCTGTAGAAGACGGTCTGAAGGTAGAATGCTCTTCTGCTACGGATATCAAAGTATCAGGAATTGACAAACAACGCGTTGGTGAATTCGCTGCAAACATTCGTGCTGTGAGAAAACCAGAACCTTACAAAGGAAAAGGTATTCGCTATAAAGGTGAATATGTTCGTCGTAAGGAAGGTAAAACAGCAGGTAAGAAATAGTGGGAAAGGAGAAATTGAACAATGCTTAAGAAAGTTTCTAGAAATGACGAGCGTATGCGCCGTCACGTGCGTGTTCGTACCAAAATCAGCGGTACTCCTGAATGTCCCCGCCTGAACGTTTTCCGTTCAAACAGCAACATTCACGCGCAGATCATTGATGATGTTAACGGTGTAACCCTGGCATCTGCAAGTAGTGTAGAATTAAAGTTAGAAAACGGTGGAAATGTTGAAGCCGCTAAAACTGTAGGAACAGAAATTGCAAAAGCGTGCAATTGAAAAGAACATCACTGGTGTCGTATTCGACCGTGGTGGATATGTTTACACAGGGCGTGTAAAGGCATTGGCCGAGCAGCAAGAGTTGCTGGCTTGAAATTTTAGGAGGTTATGCGAATGGAACGTAGACCAAGAAGAAATCGCGATGACTGAAAAGAATTTGAAGAACGCGTAGTTACCATTAACCGTGTAACAAAGTAGTCAAGGGTGGACGTCGTTTCCGCTTTGCAGCTCTGGTTGTTATCGGTGACAAGAAGGGCCGCGTCGGCTTTGGTACAGGTAAAGCCAACGAAGTACCTGATGCAATTAAGAAAGCAATCGAAGATGCTAAGAAGAATGTCTTCACAGTACCTGTTGTAGGAACTACAATTCCTCATGCAATCACTGGAAGATATGGAGCTGGAGAAGTATTCCTGCGTCCTGCTTCTGAAGGTACCGGAGTTATCGCCGGTGGTCCTGTTCGTGCAGTCCTGGAGCTGGCTGGTATCAACGATATCCTTTCCAAGTGTCTGGGAAGCCGTACACCAATCAACATGGTTCGTGCTACGATCTCTGCCCTGAAAGATCTGAAAACGATCGAGGAAGTTGCTCGTCTACCGTGGTAAAAAACCAGAAGAAATTCGCGGTTAATAGGAGGATTAGAACATGAAATTACATGAAATGAAATATACTGAAGGAGCTAGACAGAAAAGCTACCGTGTTGGTCGCGGTCATGGCTCCGGAAATGGTAAAACAGCAGGAAAAGGGTCACAAAGGACAGAAAGCAAGATCTGGCGGAGGCGTTCGTTTAGGTTTTGAAGGTGGTCAGACACCACTTGCTAGACGTTTACCAAAACGTGGATTTACAAACTTCAATCGCAAGGAATATGCTATCGTAAACGTTGCATCCCTGAACGGGTTTGAAGACGGTACGGAAGTAACTCCGGAACTGTTGATTGAATGTGGATTAGTAAAGAAAGAACTGGATGGTATTAAAATCCTGGGCGAAGGTGAATTGGAGAAGAAGCTGAGCGTAAAAGCAAACAAATTCTCTAAATCAGCAATCGCTACCATTGAGCAGGCAGGCGGAAAAGCAGAGGTTATCTAATCATGTTTAGGACCTTTGCAGACATGTTCAAGAATAAAGATATTCGTAACCGAATATTCTTTACTCTTGCCATGTTGTTCGTCTTTCGCTTCGGTTCAGCAATCACTGTACCGGGCGTAGATGTAACCGAATTGATAAAAGGTATGCAGGACAGCTCACTATTTGCGATGATTAATATGCTGGGCGGTGGTGGTCTGGAGCAGCTTTCCATTTTTGCGATGGGTGTTGGTCCATACATTACTGCCTCCATTATTATTCAGCTGTTATCCATGGATGTCATTCCTGCGCTTACCGAACTGGCTAAGGGCGGAGCAACCGGAAAGAAGCAGATTGACCGTTATACACGCTATCTGGCAGTCGTATTAAGCTTTTTCCAGGCATCCACACTGGTTTACAGTTTCTCCACACAGTATAAAACACTGCTGGTAAATGGAAGCGGATGGGCTTCTATTTTGTACGTTGCGACTCTGTTAACAGCAGGCAGCATGTTCATTCTGTGGATTGGAGACCGTATCAGCATGAAGGGAATTGGAAACGGTGTTTCCATGATCATTGCTGCCGGTATCATCTCCAGACTGCCATATCAGTTTACAACAGCATGGCAGACACTGGTGGATCCAAGCAACAGCAGTGCAACCTTCAATGGTATTCTGACATTCGGACTTTATATTGTGTCCTATCTGCTGATTATCGTATTCGTCGTCTTCATGCAGACAGCAGAACGTAAGATTCCGATTCAGTATACATCCAGTACTGTAACGACTCGTAAGAAGGACATGACTTACCTGCCGCTGAAAATCAATTCCGCCAGCGTAATTCCTGTCATCTTCGCATCCGCCATCATGGTTGCGCCGCTGCAGATCTGCAAAATGGTCTGGCCAGCAGCAAGCTGGGTCAAAACACTGGAAACCTATATGGGAATGCAGACTCCGGTCAGCCCTTGTGATCTATGTGGTTTTGATACTGTTATTCACCTTCTTCTATACGAAGCTGCAGGTGGATCCGGAAAAATCGCAGAGAACCTCGGAAAATCCGGTACGTATATCCCGGGAATCCGTCCGGGTACGGAGACCAAGAATATGTTAACAAAGTATTGTGCAGAATCACGGTTCTGGGAGC
>ENA-OQJP01000511-OQJP01000511.1-human-gut-metagenome-genome-assembly--contig:-NODE-511-length-10616-cov-2.696253_pt1 | contig 10616 bp, 10 predicted proteins | sample MGYA00242611_ERZ504778 | MGnify/ENA primary metagenome ERZ504778 (study PRJEB26092, sample SAMD00036349) | human gut metagenome | host: Homo sapiens | study: EMG produced TPA metagenomics assembly of...
CGTACAGACCGGCAAGATTGAGGGGAATACCGTATTTACTTATTTGGACGCTTTCTGCCGTCCCGAACACTTCGAACGTTACCTGCCCGACTATCCTTCTCTGGAAGAACTGAAAGCCCACTATCAACGTGGTGGTTTAGGCGATATGAAAGTGAAAGGCTTCCTCAACAATATCATGCAGGAAACCTTGGAGCCGATTCGTAACCGCCGCAAGGAATTCGAAAAAGATATTCCGGCTATCTACGATATGCTGAAGAAAGGCTGTGAAGCGGCACGCGAAACAGCCGCAGCGACATTGGACGACGTGCGTCGTGCCATGAAGATTAACTATTTCGATGATGCGGAACTTATCGCAGAGCAGGTAAAGAAATTCAGCGCGGAATAATCTCCGCGCGGCAAGGCATAAAAGAAAGGGCTGTATCCGGTAGCGGATACAGCCCTTGTTCTTTTCTATTTATCTGTTAGTTAGCAGACTTCACTAATACCACACGGTTCAGAATCGGTTGTCCGAACTTGTCGACACCACCATCGGCAGAAATTTTCAAGCGGTTGGCAGGGATACCGTAATCCTTTACCAAAACATCCACTACAGCCTGTGCACGTTTCAAGCTCAGCTCTTTGTTGAATTCAGGAGTACCTGTTGCAGAGTCGGCATAGCCGTTTACGGTGTAGGTAGTGTTCGGGAACTCTTGCATCTGTTTGGCCAGATAAGAAATATTCATCACCTCACGCGGAGATACTTCGGCAGAACCAATCTTGAAGAATACGGTACGCGGTGCGATATTCGGATCGGTAACGACAACTTCAGTTTCAGTAACTTCCACCGGTTTGTTCTGTGCAGCGGTCAGAGCCGACTCCAACTGTTGGTTGGCAGCAGCCATTTCAGCTATCTGCTGTTGCATGGCAGACAGCTCAAGAGCGGAAATCAATTGTGGGGTCGGACGGTTGAAACCACGTTTCGGGAAGTGGTAAGTCAAACCAAGCGTTGCACTGAACACACCATCATACCCCTTACCGGCAACTGTTCCGTCAAATTTATCTTCGGCTCCCATTGCACTAAGTTCCAAATTAATATCTATTGCATTTGAAATGCGAAAGCGGTTGATGATACCGGCATTCAGAGCAAGTGCCTGACGGTGAGGCTTCGTATAGTTATGAGTGAGACCGGCACCCAGATAAGGAATGATTTCATATACACGGTCTTCGTTGTATCCGCCAAACAAGGCATTCAGGTTGAACATTACATCACCGTGGAAATTCATGTAATCAAAGCGTTGCTTGTACGAGCCATTCGCACGCTGAGTACCCTTTACATAATCAGCAAAGGGGTCCATGGTAAAGCCTTTTGCCTGAAGGCCGCTATACTGCAAACGTAATCCGAGTCCCGGAGTAAACCATTTACCCACAGAAATATTCATCGTGGGACTAATGCGCTTTCCGAAATCACCCAACTGCTGGTCGTTATCTCCATACATTACCGATGCACCGCCACCGATAGAGAAAAACCAGTTGCTCCAGAATGGATTTGTGATTACCTGGTACTTATCCTGTACCTGAATAATGTCAACCTGCTCTACAACAACAGGTTTTTGTTGTGCCATAGTGGCAGCAGATACGCCGGCCAAAGCCAGCAACATTAGAATCTTTTTCATATACCTTAAAATAGTTAAGTTGGTTAATTAAATTCTTTATCATTCAAACTGATTAATTAACGCCGACAAGACTAAAAGGTTCTGAAAAAAGATTTTTTTAATTGTTATGGATAAATAATGTACAAATCATCATTTCTGGAACAACTTTTCAATATCCTCTTCCCTGATAGTGGAAAGCACCGTACGACCATCAGGCGTATAGTTGGGCGTAGAACAGGCAAAAAGGCTGTCTACCAAATTGGACATCTCATCATTGCTCAGCACCTGTCCGTAAACGATAGCTGCTGCACGCGCCAGTGTCAGCGCAAGGATTGTCCGGACTTCTTCCTTGACGTCACTGCCTTTCTCCATGGCGGTATGTACCATATTGCGCACCAGTTCTACCGGATTCAACCCCTCGATGCCGGAAGGAATACCATTGATAGCGTAACTGCCGCCACCTAAAGGACTGAGGTCGAAACCGACTGCCGCCAAATCGTCCGACAGACTTTCCAACACCGCAGCTTCGGAAACTGGCAATTGAATCAATTCTGGAAATAACACCCCCTGAGATACTCCCTGCCTTTGGCGAATTTGAGTCATGTACCGGTCGAACAGCACACGGACATGCGCACGGTGCTGATCTATCAACATCAGGCCGGATTTTACGGAAGTAAGGATAAAACGTCCTTTTGAATTGCAAATGCTGTGCCCCCTTCTCCATGGAAGAAGAATCACCGGAGTACAAAGAAGAAGATTGGGAAGCGGGCTCAACGGCTTCCGTTACAGCGGAAACCGCCTCCTCGAAAGCAAGCGGTTCTTCCTCGACAGGCTCATTCATTCTACTTGCTTTTCTCCAAACCGGAATACAGTCCCTCCCACTCTACACTTTGGCGCGGATAACTTCCTCCGCTGCTATAAGAAGAGGCAGAGGAAGTCTTGAAAGGATTGAAGTCCGCATTATAATGCACCTTAGGCGGTTCGATGGGACGACTCTGTTCAAATGCCGGAATGTCAGGCATGCCCTCTGTATCAAAGTCTATGGACGGTACAGCATTGAATTTTCCAAGCGATTCCTTCACAGCCGCTGAAAGTATCTGCCAAATAGCCTGCTCGTTCTCAAACTTGATTTCCGTCTTTGTAGGATGAATGTTTACATCTATATTCGCAGGGTCTACCTCGAAATAGATGAAATAGGATATCTGTTCGCCGGCAGGAATCAGTTGCTCATAGGCATCCATAACTGCCTTATGAAAATATGGATGGCGCATATAACGGCCGTTCACAAAAAAATACTGGTGCGCACCTTTCTTACGGGATGCTTCCGGCTTTGCCACAAAACCGGAAACTTTTATCATCGTCGTGTCTACATCCACCGAAAGCAACTGCTGGTTCAACTTCTTACCGAATATGGCGAGAATGCGCTGGCGCAACGGCATGACAGGCAAATTGAACAACTCCGCATCATTACTATACAGATAGAAAGCAACATCCGGATGCACCAAGGCTATGCGCTCAAACTCGGCAAGAATATTGCTTAATTCCGTTGAATTTGCTTTCAGAAACTTACGGCGGGCAGGAATATTGAAGAATAGGTTCTTCACTGAAAAGTTACTTCCCTTAGGACAAGAAACAGCCTCCTGACTCTCTACTTTGGAACCGGCAATAACCAGACGCGTACCAAGTTCTTCACCGGCCGGACGGGTTTTCAACTCTACCTCCGCCACCGCCGCAACAGACGCCAGCGCTTCACCGCGAAAACCCATTGTACGTAACGCAAACAAATCAGAGGCCTCACGTATCTTGGAAGTGGCATGACGCTCAAAGGACAGACGCGCATCCGTTTCGGACATTCCTTTTCCATCGTCAATAACCTGGATGCAGGTCTTTCCGGCATCCGTTACCAAAACATGTATTTCGGTGGCTTCTGCATCAATCGCGTTTTCTACCAATTCCTTGATGACAGACGCCGGACGCTGAATCACCTCTCCGGCAGCAATCTGGTTCGCAACCGAATCGGGCAGCAAATGAATGATATCGCTCATGATAAGTATAAAGTATAAAGTATGAAATAAAGGGTACAGAAAAAATTAGATAATACCGTTGGTAATGGCATACCACAAATATATCAGCAATGCCACAACCACCAGTATCACCCCCAGATGCACCGGTCTGCGTCCGCTTTCCTTACGACGTTTCAGATGGGTAGTGCCTTCAATGAACTTCCCCCGGATATCTTCGGGCGAAAATTCCTTTTCCGGCAACATGCCTAACTCGCGTTTGGCATCTTCCTCCATTTTGGCCAGTTTCTCTTTCCGTTCATCTACATAAATGTATGAATGATGAAATCCCCGCGGCTTACGCATTGCAAACATTCCCATAGCATTATTTTTTAGTTCGTTTTATATGCATATCTCTTGGCGAAGTTAAAGGTTTCCGGTCACTTTTCTGCAATGTTTCACCCGCTTTTTTACCCCGCCACTCAAAGATGTCATCCTTGTTCAAGGGACGAATATAATCAAACCACACAAATGAAGGAAGTTTCATCTTGTCGGCCGGTATTTGGTCCATAGGATACAATATGCCGTTGGACTTGCCTATCAAGGCAGCTTCTTCCATTTTACGGTCTTTGAGATAAATACGCAGAAAACTGCCTTCGGCATAGTTCATGCCAATCATTGTACTGTCTTTCTCTTCCGGATAGAACACAATCAGGACATTACCGTTCACATCTACCCGGCGCATATCTCCGTTTTGGAAAAAAGCTTTCATCTCCTTGCCTGTCACTTGGTTATAATGGATAGAATCTTTCTGTTCCACAGCCAGCGCCTGATTAATGATGTGCGCCCAGTCGATGGTGCTGTCGTTCATGTAGACCTTTACCTCCTCACCGAGCAACTGCTGCGCACCGTGCCACAAAACAGGGTCGGTATACATCGTCAAACAGGAATCCTTGGAATTATAAACCAAAGAATCGCACACTGCCTGCACATCTGTGCGGTAAGCACGCACCTTGTGATAAACACGCATTTCACGATAGGCAGAGTCTGTATTCATGTGGTACGTTACCAAACGCAGTGTATCACCATGCATAAAAAGACTGTCACCCTGAGAATAGTCTATAGCAACGGCACGTTGGGTAGCAATGGCATTACCGGTTAGCTCATTATAAAAACAGTAATTGCCGGTAAGCATATTCTTGTTTACCGTATCATTCATCTGTACGTTATCGAAAGCTTCACCATAACCCAGCTTGCGGTCATAGAAAAGACTGTCTCCGGTAAGTTTTTTGCCTTCATTAGTCAAAATGGAACGGTCCAACAGCTCTGCTTGCTCGGATACGGTATTGTATTCTCCACGCTCCGAATAAATATGATTCTTATCACTGACTATATCGGAAGGTCCCAGAATCGTAGCGATTTTGGACTCCGTACTGTACTTTAACGTATCGGAAGTCAGGACAAACTTCGGATTTACCAATTTCACTTCATGGTTGAACACTGCCAGTTTGGTTGCCGGGCTGTATTCTCCCCATTCGGAAGTCAGGACATTTTCTTCATCGGTCAGCGTACCGCCGTCAAAGTAATATCCTAAATTATACAGACGGTCATAGTTCAAGCTATCCGTAGTAAGTTCCGTATTGCGGTTAATCATACGGACATTATCACGCAGCATGGCAAGCTGGGACATACCGTCATAATACAAATAATCACCGTATATGAACAAAGTGTCTCCTTGCTCCATACGAACATTACCGAATGCTTCCACAGAGTTAATTTTCTCGTAAATCAGAGCACTGTCACAAAACATGTACATACTATCGTGCTTCATCCTGACCGAGCCAATCAGCACCTGCACATCAGGGCGCAACTGCTGATCCGCCTGCGCCTCATCGGCATAAAGCAAATCCACACGTTTCTTTTTCTTGTCAGGCTCACTTTTCCTGTCCTGCGCGCTCAACAAACAAACGCCGAACAAACATACCAAACCAAATATCAGTCTTTTATCCATCCCGGATACTTGAATGTACAGTTTCTCCAATTTTCGTTGATGCGAACGTAAGTGTGTTTCTGCTTTTCACGAATCCACTTGTCCAGCATTTCATCCCGACGTTTCTCCAGAACAATCTCTTTCAGGTTCTGGTAGTCATCGGCAACGGTAGCCTTATGTCCATTGGTACGGCTCTTCAACTTCACGATGACACATTCTTCTTTTCCGGTTTTCTGCGGAATCATGGTAAATGCTTCAGAAATCTCGCCTACTTTCATCTTGTCTACCACTTTTGCAATTTCAGGCGGCAGCTCCTGCATCTCGAATTTGGAGGTATTGGTATTGGGGTTAGGCAGCAAACCGTGATTATTGCGTGTATCTTTGTCTTGTGAAAGCACCGATGCCGCTTCCTCAAAAGAGAACTTCCCGTTACGAATATCATCGGCTATAGAGTCCAGACGAGCCATACCTGCTGTCAAAGATTCTTCCGGGATATGCGGTTTCAGCAATATATGACGGGTTTTAATACGGTCTCCACGCTTCTCTATCAGCTGAATGATATGAAAACCATATTCGGACTCCACTATTTTAGAGACCTTATTGGGGTCTTGCAAGTTGAAAGCAACATTGGCATATGCCGGATCCAGCATACCACGTCCGGAAAACTCGATTTCGCCACCGCGAATGGCAGAACCACGGTCTTCCGAATACATACGAGCCAACGTAGAGAAACTGGTCTCACCCTTTGTTATACGGTCAGTAAAATCGCGCAAGCGTTTCTTACGTTTTCTATTTCTTCCAAAGGTACTTTCGGCTGCTGGGTAATTATCTGCACCTCCACCTGCGTCGGTATATAGGGAATACTATCTTGCGGCAGATCTTTGAAATAACGACGCACCTCGGCCGGCGTAACTTTGATTTCACCAACCAGTTTCTGCTGCATCTTCTGTACTTTCAACCCTTCACGGGCATTTTCCCGCAATGTTTCACGAATCTGGCTGGAAGTTTTATTGAAGTATTCTTCCATCTTTTCACGTGAACCGATATTGCTGATATACATATTTGTCATATAATCCACACGCTGGATGACTTCGGATTCGGAAACTTCAATACTGTCAAGTGCCGCCTGATGCAAGAACAGCTTTTGTACGGCTATCTCTTCCGGTATCACACAATAGGGGTCCCCGGTCGAACTTACGTCCTTCGTACAAAGCGCTCATGCGAGCTTCTTCCACTTCGGACTTTAATATAGCCTCGTCGCCCACTACCCACACGACCTCGTCAATCACATTGTCTTGTCCATAAACGGTAGAACCGGCTAACAGCGTCAAGGCAAATAAAACTACAAACTTAAAGTTCATACACATCTTCATTCTTGGTATCTTATACTAATAATACTTAATTTTATCTTTTTCTCCGCACGCTGATACAAATCTTCTTTCACCTGCTTCATAAAATTCACCTGCTTCATGTTCAGCATCATATCCTTCACCTGACTACGGGCAAACTCATACGGTTCCTGTTCTCCCACAGCACGATAATCGCTCACATTCAGAAAATAATGAAAAGCCGTATCTTTCAGTTCCACGTGGCGGTTCTTATTCAGATATTCTCCGGCATCGGGCACTTTCAGCGGCATCAAGTCCATCACTTCGGTTATCGGAACCCACTTGTCATAAAAATACTCGTACTTCACGGCATTCTGCAGACTGTATTTTTCCAGATGCTCTACGGCCTCGCGGTTTTCGGTCCTGTACCAACGGCGAACACTGCTCAGTTGAGGGGCTGTGAGGGGAACTTTGATAAACAATCCCTTTATCAAAGGACTCTCCACCTTAAAAAGCTCTTGATGCTTCTCATAATAATCAGCCAGTTCCGTTTCCGAAATTTCTTCAGAAAGAGTTTGGTTTATCAGCGCCTGCTGGTATGCATGCATAATCAACGCCTTCCGGTAATTCTCCACCAGTTTGTCAATCTCTCCGCTGTTGGGAATATTACTCTGCGCCTTCTCATACAACAGCACATCTTCTGCCCAGTTACGGATGTAATGCTCCGCAAACAACAGGCTGTCATCTTTCGACAACCCTGCGGGAAGCACCGCCTGCAGGTCTTCATGGTAAAGGAAGTTACCATCCAATTCCACTAACGGTGTTCGCCCTCCATGATCGTGCTGTTCCTTGCACGAGCCACAGAAAAGAAGGATTAAAAGTCCCAAACAGGTTGTTCGCATTACCAGCTGATATTTACTACATTTTAAGGTACGAAGATACGGCTTTAATCGGTTGCATCAGTGATTATTAACGGTTTTTAAAACCTCTTGGTTAATTTCAACCTTAGCCGAGGTGCGCAAACGGGTTATCCACTGCTTCTCCAGACAATTCCGATAATCAGTAACCACCCTGTCTTTTACTTCCCGATAGTCATCCGGCGCTTTCACCTTCTTACCCAGCACGGCAGTAAAAGGGAATGACACCATAGGCGCTGCGTCCTTGCCCTTAAACACCAAATCATCGACATATACATTGTCACCGGAAGCGAATGTTCCCTGCTCCGCCTGTATCTGAGGCTGTGCACCGGCATTGAAAGTCAACCGAATCGCATCTTTCCATTCTTCTTCCGGCAGACTCTTCAAAAATTTACGGGCTTGTTTGACAATACGTTTGCTTACTCCGTGCAGAACAATACCTTTATACCGCTGTTTCCTCCACTGATAGTCGGAACGATGTTTTTCAAAATAAGTTTGCAGACCGGCCTCATCTGACCCGATTCGTTTATGGATTTCCTGTCCGGTGATTTTATCCAGCAACAAGCGGTTCCTATACTCCTCCACCTGATAACGTAATTCCGGATATTTCCGCTCCAAACATACATTTTCATAATCAAGTACAGTTTTCATTACAAAAGCATCCAGCTGCCTGCGTACACCAGCCGGATATGCTGCTGCAAAACGGATAAAGTCATTTCCCGTATAACTCTTTCCTGCCAATGTAAACAGCGTACGTTTTGTTTGTCCTGTACGTATCAGTTCGTCCATACCCGTTTTGTCGGGAGCATACTCATATTCTTTCTTCAACTTCTCCACCTGTGCTTCAACTCCCCAATCAGTCCCGTGACGATGAGCCCGACAAAGCTCCATTCCATTCTTCACATCGTCAAAAGACGGCATTTCCATTCGCTCAATAACTTTCACAATATGAATGCCTTTGCGGCGTAAAAAAGGGTTGGGACACTTCGCCTGCCGATAACTCAAAAGCTACATTCTCAAACTCTATCGGCATTTGCAGCCAACTCACCCAAAATGGCTGTTTCTCATCAGAAAAACGTTTTACGCAGGCATCAAAAGCCTCGGATGTCTGATTCCTCCGGAGATATTCGTAAATGGAGTCCATGCCGGCAATAGCTTTACGCAATGCATGACCGGATACATTTTGAGGAAGATACTTAAAAATATGACTCACACGGACGCGTCCCGCATGATGACCGGCTTTCATTTTATCATACAACCGGCGGGCTTCATTTTCAATGACAGCCGTATCTGTCAGATACGATTTTATCAACCGATTGCGGTAATTTTCAACCTTTCTCACGAAACGAAAGAGCCGTATCCAAACCGGCTGTCTCGGCAGCAGATACTTTCAACTTGAAGTCTACAAACTTCTCCGCATACTTTTCCGGTGCAACATACCCGGAAGCAAACGATGCCGCATCCTTGTTATAATAATACTCAAACTCAGAACGCAGCACATCCTTTCCATTGACACGCATCAACACCGGGTCCTGCTGGGAAAAAGCAAGCCAGCTCACTCCGGAAAAAATCATCACCAAACAAGTCCTTATCATAACCATCTGTCTAAAATAGGCAAAACCAATAAACAAGCAAGTTCACAAAGATACAATATCATAAACAAATAATGCCCGAAAAGTATAATTTACTCTCCGGGCATATATCTTTATGGATGAATATCCTTATTCAGGACGGCTATAATTCGGAGCCTCGCTCGTTATCGCAACATCATGCGGATGGCTTTCCAACACACCGGCATTGGTGATGCGGGTGAATTTGGCATCATGCAGCTTCTCTATATTGGCAGCGCCGCAATATCCCATACCTGCACGCAAACCGCCGGTCAGCTGATAAATCACTTCATACAAAGTTCCCTTATAAGGAACACGGGCTGCAATACCTTCCGGCACGAGCTTCTTCACATCGCTCGTTCCGCTCTGGAAGTAACGGTCTTTAGAACCATGCTCCATGGCTTCCAAAGAACCCATGCCGCGATAAGACTTGAATTTTACGCCGTTGAAAATAATCGTTTCACCCGGAGATTCTTCTGTTCCGGCAACCAATGAACCAATCATAACAGAGTAACCGCCGGCAGCCAAAGCCTTCACGACATCACCAGAATAACGCAAACCGCCATCGGCAATCAAAGGAATGCCTGTGCCTTTCAGTGCCTTTGCCACATCGTACACGGCAGACAACTGAGGAAACACCCTACACCTGCAACGACACGAGTGGTACAAATGGAGCCCGGACCCGATACCGACCTTTACTCCGTCCGCACCGGCCTCAACCAATGCCTTGGCAGCCTCTCCGGTAGCGATGTTGCCTACTACTATATCAATATTCGGAAAACGCTTCTTAGCTTCTTTCAATTTTTCTATTACATACATGGAATGCCCGTGCGCCGTATCAATTACAATAGCATCTGCTCCGGCATCGACCAATGCCTGCATACGCTCCAATGTATCGGCTGTCACACCCACACCGGCAGCCACACGAAGACGGCCTTTGCTATCCTTGCAAGCCATAGGTTTGTCTTTAGCCTTGGTGATGTCTTTATAGGTAATCAAACCTACCAGTTTATTGTCTTTATCGACCACCGGCAACTTCTCGATTTTGTGCTCCTGCAAAGATTTGAGCAGCAGCTTCCAAATCGGTTGTCTGGTTGGTGGTAACGATGTTGTCTTTTGTCATCACCTCATCGATACGCT
>ENA-OQJP01000512-OQJP01000512.1-human-gut-metagenome-genome-assembly--contig:-NODE-512-length-10590-cov-2.037943_pt1 | contig 10590 bp, 13 predicted proteins | sample MGYA00242611_ERZ504778 | MGnify/ENA primary metagenome ERZ504778 (study PRJEB26092, sample SAMD00036349) | human gut metagenome | host: Homo sapiens | study: EMG produced TPA metagenomics assembly of...
ATGTGGCATTGTTTTCTTGTATTTAAACCGGTATGTGATCATTTCACAGTGCTGCGATCAGTAAGCAGGCAGAATACTAGCTGTTTGAAAAAAGAAGCCATTCTATGGTTTATAGAATAAGACTTCTCATGTTTTTTTATGTATTTTGTTCCTCATGAAGCAGATGGATCTGTTTCAAATCACGCTGTGTGGTAACTTTTATATTGTCATAGCTTCCTTCTACAACCTTTATTTTTGTATCTGAGAACAATTCTGCAAGCATAGCATCATCACTTGCGACAATCTCCGGATGCTTTTTTGCTTCTTCATGACATTTTTTGATCAGCTCCGTGCGAAATGCCTGCGGTGTCTGCGCACTCATATAATTGGAACGCTCCGGTGTATGAACGACATAGCCGCCCTTCACTTCCTTAATGGTATCGATCAGCGGTACCATCAGTAATGCGGCATCCTCTGTTTTCAATGCAGCCTTTAAAGCTTCCAGATGCTTCGTTGTCAGAAACGGTCGGACACCATCGTGAATCATGACGAATTCGGTATCTACTTCCTGCAGACCGAGATATCCGCTTTCCTGTCTGGTTGCCCCACCAGGTACATAAACGATCTTCTCACTTTGAATAATTTTTTCAAATTCCTCCTGTTCATGTGGAGAGATCGACATGATGATTTTCGCACAATCTGCGTCTTCCAGAAACGGTTTCAGAGTCTGTGTGATGATTGGAGCATTTCCGATTTTGTAAAATACCTTGTTATAGGTCAGGCCGGTCCGCGTACCTTTTCCGGCCGCAACAATAATTACACTATAGTTCATGGCAACATCATATCATATATGGAAAAAAAGTAAATATAAGTCAATGGAGAAAAAGAGAAAACAGACCAGCAAAGGAAGTGCAGGGTACTTGTGTGTGCGAATGTTAGAGTGTTCTCTACCTAATTAAGGTTTTTTTTGAATACTGTTACAGAACATATCCATTTGGTAAATTCTCTTTAGCTTCCTACATCCAGCGATATGATGCAATATAGATCAAATCGATGTATCGTATTTTTTCCTTGTATAACAAATATAAAACACCATCTTGGCTAAATGACCAAAATGGTATTACGTTACGCTATTTTCTTTTGAAAAAACCATCTTTTTGTAAATCAAGCTTGTTCTCATACAACATATCGAAAATATCTTGACCAGGAACACGTTCTAACTGATATCCACTTTCGCTATATATTTGAAAACATTTTTGATTTCTATGCAAAGCCATCCACGAATCAAAAAATACTTGTGCATATTCCTTACTCATATGCAAATAGTTTTTTTGCCAGATAAAATGAAGCTAATGCACTAACACAGTCAATGCTTTGGTTTGACATTACGGAACGTGCTTTGCGGTCGTCAGAACAGAAAATATACAATTCCATAATACTCACTTCCGAATATGTCAATTTACTTCTTATATTATTAAACATTTACTTCCGGTATTGCTGCTGTTTTACTTCAGAGGATACTTTGAAGTAACATCCTACGAACAGGTTTGTTACCTAAGTGCTGCATAGAACCTCACATCACGTATACATACTCATACAAACAACAATAAGCCCCATTTACGGGACTTATGTGAGTGTATAAGTGTAAGTAAGCAAAGAAATAACTGTTTGTTATCGCTTTGTGAAACTGTCCGCAATATGGGTTAACGGATCCAGTGTGACCGTTTTAACGCCTGCCTCCTGAATTGCCAGAAGTTCTTCCTCAGGCGCAAGATGATCAGTGATCAGATAATCGAATGACTGAATCATTCCGCTGATGAAACTGTGGTTGGTTCCGATTTTTGTATGGTCAGCCAGAATAAAGGTTTCACCGATACACCGGGTGATCATGACCTCATTGATAGCAACCTCCTGCAGGATCGCTGTGGTCATACCACTGGCAACACTGAATCCGCTGCAGCCGAGAAAGGCTTTTGTTGCTGATACCTTGTTCAGATTATTCAATGCAAAATCACCGACCATGCTTTCTTTCGGAATGCGCAGCTCACCACCGCTCAGACAGATGCTGACCATGGGGTCATGGTCCATGAATATCGCTTTTGCCGTTGTTGGTGATAACGGTGACACGCTTGTTCTTGATATACTTCAGCACAAGCAGTGCAGTTGAGCTTGTATTGATAAATATCGTATCACCGTCCTGTACATACTGTGCGGCATATTTTGCGATGGCATGCTTGTACTGTTCGTTAGAGAGCTGTGGGTCATCGTTTTCCACAAAATGCTGAATCAGCTTGGCACCGCCGTAATAGCGCTCCACTGCCCCCATTTCCTCCCAGAACTGCAGATCACGCCGTATGGTCAGCGGTGATACCTGCAGCTCCTCTGCCAGATCCTCGACCGCAGCCCTTCCCTGACTCTGAATCTTCTGCATGATTTTATTGCGTCGTGCATCCACGACTGCCTTATTCATTTTCATATTGTATCCCCTGTTTCATTTCACAAACGATGGAAGCAGGCACCTGCCTCCCTGCTGCTGGACAGCTGTTTCCCTGTTTCCATAGCCTTTGTAAACATTATAACTGCATTTTCCTTATCATTCAATTCTTTGTAAACTTTTCCAAATTCCGTATAATACTGCGCCATTTCCCGATTGTTCATATATCTGGTATCAATCTGCTTGAACTTTGCCAGACTTTTCTTATAATCCTTCATACAGGAAAGATACACTGCCTCGATAAACTCCCAGTTATACAGAGGAGAGACCTTGCTGCCCTTGATTTTGGTATCCTTCAGCTTCATGACCTCCGGATACCAGTGCTTTACCTTTGTTCGGTTCCCCAGCTTATAATAGGAATAAAAATAGGTATAATTGCGAATCAGCAGATAATCAAGGGAGGAGCGAAAGGTTTTCTCATTGCTTTCCAATAGCTCGATGCAGGTCTGTGGTTTTCCAATATCCTGATAATACAGAGTATCAAAGATCAGCTGCGTTGTCCGGTAGCTTTTCATGAAATCCCGCTTTTTTAATATGTTATAATAGTGTTTCGCAAGACCTGCGTCACAATCCATATTCAGTGCCGTAATCATTTTCTGATATAGAATCCGCAGATATTCCGCCCAGAGTGCTACCCCCATAAAGATGATCAGAAGCAGACCATAGCATATCTTGCCTTCCGGGCTTGGTTCCTGAAGCAGCTTATATAAGGTATATATTGTGAAGAATGCATAGATGGCAATGGTGATGATACGGCGTGTTGTTTCACTGAACGTGAGTCTTGATAATCCTTTTTTCATATGTCTGCACCTCTTTTACAAATACATTATATGTTCTTTATGAATGGTTGTCAATCATATAATTCATAAAATAATTCATTTATTCATGGTTATATGAATTGTAATCGCACACATTTCTCAAATTGTTCATATATTTTATGAACTGTTCATTTAAAACTATTGCCAATTGTTCATGAAATGTTTATCATATGGGTGTACAAAAACAAGCGGCGCGCTCAATTAAGAAACTGGAGGAATATGCAATGAGTCAAGTAGATGAAATTACCAGAGAATCCTGGATTCTGGGAGCTTTTCCGGAATGGGGAACCTGGCTGAATGAGGAAATTGATCAGGAGGTCGTAGAAAAAGGTACCTTCGCCATGTGGTGGATCGGCTGTACCGGCTTATGGATCAAGACAGAAAACAATACCAACATTTCCATTGATTTATGGTTTGGTAATGGAAAGCGTACAAAGAAAAACAAAGAGATGGCGAAATTCCATCAGATGCGCAATATGACCGGAGGGAGAATGACACAGCCGAATCTGCGTGCTGCGCCAATCGTATATGATCCCTTGCTGTGACACAGGTGGATGCTGTATTATCCACTCATTATCATAACGATCATATCGATCCGTTCTATGCAGCAGCTGTCTTGAAAAACTGTGATGCTGCCGTACCGTTTATCGGTCCGCAAAAGAGTGTGGAAAAATGGCTGAGCTACGGCGTACCGAAAGAGCGCTGTCAGGTTGTAAAGCCGGGGGATGTGGTGAAAATCAAGGACACACAGATCATTGTTGTGGACAGCTTTGATCGTACCTGTCTTGTTACCAATGATGAGGATGTACGCGGTAAGTGTCCAACCGATATGGATGAAAAAGCTGTCAACTATATTATAAAGACACCAGCCGGAAGTGTTTATCACAGCGGAGATTCTCATTACTCCACCTATTATGCAAAGCACGGCAAGGACTACGATATTGATGTTGCATTAGGCTCCTATGGGGAAAATCCGGCAGGGAATCAGGATAAAATGACAAGCGTGGATATCCTGCGTATGGCGAAGCACTGAACTGCAAGGTCGTTATTCCATTCCATTACGATGTATGGACAAACTTCAAGGCAGACCCGCAGGAAATCAATATGTTGTATGAATACAAAAAGGATGTTCTGGATTATAAATTCCATCCGTTTATCTGGGATGTCGGTGGAAAATATGTGTGGCCGACAGATCAGAACAAGCGCCAGTTCCATTACCGCAGAGGCTTTGAGGACTGCTTTACGGATGAACCGAATGTTCCGTTCCGTTCCATATTATAGGAGGTAAAGCGCATGCTGAAGGAAATCATTGAGAAAGGCTACTATTCCTTTGAACAGCACTTTGATGACTGGCAGGAGGCAATCCGTGCCGGTTATCGTACGCTGCTGGAAGCAGGAGTTGTAGAAGATATCTATGTGCAGGCAGTTATTGACTGTGTAAATAAATACGGTCCCTATATCGTTATCGTACCGGATATCGCCATGCCGCATTCCACAGAAGGGGCAAAGGGGTGCCATGGCACTGCCATCTCCTTTATGAAGGTGGAAGAGCCTGTGGATTTTGATAAACAGGACCCTGACAAAAAGCAAGACTGTTTTTCTCCCTGGCCGCTGTCGATCATGAGCAGCACCTGCATAATATTCAGGAGCTCATGGATGCCTTGATGAACGAGGAGCTCGTCAATGCATTACTGGAAGCGCATACAGTTGAGGAACTGCAGCAGGCAGCACAAACATACGAAGCATAAACCAATATAAAGAGAGGGAAAACTTTATGGACTTTTTAATGAGTATCTGGAGTTTCTTCGCAACAAATATTCTGACACAGCCGGCGTATTTCATCGGGCTCATGGTTCTGGTCGGATATCTGCTGCTTAAGAAACCGTTATATGAAGCATTCGCAGGCTTTATCAAGGCAACCGTCGGGTATATGATTCTGGCTGTCGGATCCGGTGGACTGGTCAATAACTTCCGCCCGATTCTGGTCGGATTGAAGGACCGCTTCAATCTGGATGCGATGGTCATTGACCCGTATTTCGGACAAAATGCAGTTACAGCAGGGCTTGGGGAACGCTTTGGCAGAACCTTTTCACAGGTCATGCTGCTGCTGTTGATTGCGTTTATCATGAATTTACTGCTTGTTCGTTTAAAGAAATGGACAAAAATGCGTGCTGTATTCACGACAGGACATGTACAGATGCAGCAGGCTTCCACCGCTTTCTGGCTGATTCTGTTCTGCTTTCCTACACTGGGAGATACACCGATTCTGATCCTCATGGGTCTGATTCTGGGCCTGTACTGGGCAGTCGGCTCCAATCTTACCGTTGAAATCACGCAGGAGCTTACCGAGGGCGGAGGCTTTGCCATCGCTCACCAGCAGATGTTCGGTATTGCAATCTTTGCGAAGCTGGCAGATAAGCTGAAGGGGAAATCCACCAAGCGTCTGGATGATCTGAAATTCCCGGGCTTCCTGTCCATCTTCAATGAAAATATGGTGGCAACCTCCATTCTGATGTTCCTGTTCTTCGGAGCGATCCTGCTCGTGCTTGGCAAGGATTATCTGGTCAGCATGGAGTTCATGAAGGCCGCTGATAATTTCTTCTTCTACATTATGACCACGGCATTGAACTTCGCTGTCTATCTGGCAATCCTGCAGCTTGGTGTACGTACCTTTGTTACCGAGCTGACAAATTCCTTCCAGGGTATTTCCAACACCTTCCTGCCTGGTGCAGTTCCGGGCATCGACTGTGCAGCGGTATTCGGTTTTGGAAGCGCCAATGCAGTTACGGTCGGCTTCTTGATGGGAGCGCTTGGTCAGTTCCTTGCCATCATGATTCTGCTGCTGATGAAGAGTCCGACACTGGTTATCGCAGGGTTTGTACCGGTCTTCTTCGTACAATGCGGTAATCGCAATCTATGCGGATAACCGAGGCGGTATCAAGGCAGCTATGCTGTTCCCGTTTATCTCCGGTCTGATTCAGGTATTTGGCTCAGCTCTGATTGCCGGAGGTGTCGGTCTTGCGGCATATGGCGGTTATCTGGGAATGTTTGACTGGGCAACCGTATGGCCGTTATTCACCGTCATCATGAAATTCCTCGGATACTTCGGTGTCGCGATCGTTGTATTGATTCTGCTTGCAATTCCACAGCTTCAATATCGCAAGCATCCGGATACGTACTTCCTGATTACAGAGGATTATGATGAATATCTGGAAAAAATGAAAGAAAAAGAAGTGCAAAAGGCGTAAAATAGAAGTGACATAATCAATAAAGGAGAGATAACAATGGCTGGAAAACTGAAACTGCTGGTCTGCTGTGGAAATGGTGCAGGCACAAGTATGATGATCAAATTAACGTGAAAAGGTACGAAGAAGATGGGGGCTGGGTATCCAGGAAATCCGTCACTGTGCGGTATCCGAAGGAAAATCTGCCGCAGGCCAGTATGATATCGTTCTGTGCTCCAAAAACTTTGTAAGCATGTTTGCGGATGCGGAAAAACGTGGCACAAAAAATTGTCGGACTGAAAAATGTAATGTCCGCAAAAGAGATTGAAGAAGGGCTGGCAGCCGCTATAAATAAGTAAAAAAGAATAAGCTGCCCAGTGCAGCTTTTCTTATACGCAAAATTCGTGAATTTAACGAAAAATCTATAAAATCAACGATAAAACGTTCTATATGAACATACAGAAATGAGGGCTTTGACAATGAAAATTACAAAGAAAAAACTGGATGAAATCCGGCGCTGTTATTGTGCCGCCAGCATCCATATGAAGCATGAGAATCACATTATCTATGCCAGTGAGGATCCGGATGTGATGTGTGAAATGTTTTCGGGAAAGAGCTTTGAGCATAAGGAGACGATCTGGAAAAAGGCCGGGGGCTGCATGTCCATTATTCCGATTCCCAATCGGGAGGGGGAGTTTCTGGCAGTGCAGGAATTTTACCTCAAGGTATCCCCATCTCTCTCCAAAATCGTGTGGGGGAAATATACAGAGGGCGGCTTTGTTATAAAGGATGTATTACAGCTGCCGTATATTCACCGCTTTGATATCTATCATAAAAACGGAGTGAATTATTTTATCGGTGCCACCATAGCGACTGCAAAGCAGAACAAAGAGGACTGGAGTGTTCCCGGACGCATCTATGTCGGTGAGCTTCCTGAGGATTTGAACGAGGGTATACAGATTGAGGTCCTGATGGATGGGCTGTATCGCAATCACGGCTATTATCGGGATGCACAGCATACCTGCGGATATTTCGGAAGTGATCAGGGAATCGTTAAGGTCACACCGCCTGCGCACAGAGGCGGACAGTGGCAGGTGGAATACGTGCTGAGCGGTACCATTGGTGAGATTGCTGTGCTGGATATTGATGGAGACGGGGAGCAGGAGATTATGACGATTGAGCCGTTCCATGGAACAGAGATCCATATTTATAAGAAGCTGGAGGGAAGCTATCAACGGGTATATACGTATGAGAATGAGATTGACTTTGCCCATACGCTGGTGGGAGGCACCCTGCGTGGCGTACCGACCTTTCTGGCAGGTGTGCGTCGAAGGGATGCGGAGCTGTTTTATGTGCAGTATAAGGACGGCGCCTTTGTGACGAAAGAAATCGATCGTGGCGTGGGTCCGGCAAATCTGTGTCTGGTTAATGAAGAGGACCGCGATCTGATCGTTGCCGCCAATCATACGGCGAATGAGGCAGCGGTCTATATTGTAGAGGACTAGGAGGTATACGATGCTGGAAGAACTGAAAAAGAAGGTGCTGGAGGCAAATCTACTGCTTCCTAAGTATGGACTGATTACCTTTACATGGGGAAATGTATCTGGGATCGACAGGGAACACGGAATCGTCGCCATCAAGCCGAGCGGTGTGGAGTATGACGACATGAGTGCTGAGGATATCGTTTTATGTGATTTGGAAGGAAATGTGGTGGAGGGAAAGCTGAAGCCAAGCAGTGATCTGATGACACATCTGGAGTTTTATAAGAACTTCCCGAATATCGGAGGAGCCGTGCATACGCATTCCCGCTGGGCTACGGCATTTGCACAGGCAGGAAAAGCAATCCCTGCGCTGGGAACGACTCAGGCGGATTATTTCTATGGAGATATCCCCTGTACAAGGCAAATGAGTGAGGCGGAAATCCATGGGGAGTATGAGTTGGAAACCGGACATATAATCGTGGAAAACCTTCAAGCAGAAAGGGATTGATCCCAACAGTATGCCGGGGGTGCTGGTACACAGTCATGGACCGTTCAGCTGGGGAAAGGATCCGTTTGAGGCAGTGCACAATGCCGTCGTGATGGAGGAGTGCGCCGCTATGGCATTTGTGAGTGTGATGCTGCAAAATGGGAGTGCACAGCCGATGCAGCAGGTATTGCTGGATAAGCACTTCAAGCGCAAGCATGGTCCCAATGCCTACTATGGACAGAGGAGCTCCTCATGAGAGCATATGAGCTGGGCCAATATGAGAAATCCATGCCAAACACCCTGTCATGGAAGGAAAAGCTGCAGCTTTGCAGAGAATTCGGCTTTGATTATCTTGAAATGAGTGTCGATGAGAGCGACGAAAAGCTTGCACGGCTGCAATATACCAGAGAAGAACGCGGGGCTATTGTGCGGGCCATGGAGGAAACCGGTGTGCGGATTCATTCCATGTGTCTGAGTGGACACCGTAAGTATCCTCTGGGGCACCCGGATGAGCATATACAAAAAAAGGCTACTTCAAATCATGGAGGCTGCTGTACAGCTGGCAGACGATTTGGGAATCCGTATCATACAGTTGGCAGGCTATGATGTATACTATGAAGAGGGCAACGAACAGACAAAGCAGAATTTCATCCGCAACCTGAGACATTGTGTGGAGCTGGCAGCGAAAAAAGGGATCCTGCTGGGCTTTGAGACGATGGAAACACCGTTTATGGATACGGTGGAAAAAAGCATGCACTATGTTCAACAGGCTGCTTCTCCATATCTTGGCGTATATCCGGATATGGGAAATTTGAAAAATGCGAGTCTGCTTTACGGGAAGGATGTAAACGAAGATATCCGGACGGGAAAGGGTCATATCGTGGCGGCACATTTAAAGGAAACTATTCCCGGTCATTATCGTGAAATACCGTTTGGCAGTGGTCATACGGAGTTTGTGGAAAACATAAGAGAGCTGAAGCAGCAGGGTGTACGGATGTTTGTAGGGGAATTTTGGTACACGGGAAATTCAGATTGGCAAAAGGTATGCACGCATGCCTCTGCCTTCCTGCGTGATAAGCTGGATCAGGTCTTTGTATGAGCAGCTTTGCAGATCTTCGGCTGATTGTTGCCGATTTGGATGGCACACTGCTGGATGATGAAAAGCAGTTGGATGCCGGAATCGTTGATGTGATAAAGGAATTGGAGAAACGCGATATCATGTTCACACTGGCAAGCGGGCGCAATATTCATATTATGCAGCCATATCTGAAGGAGCTGTCCCTGCAGCTTCCCTTTATCGCAAATAATGGGGCGAATATGTTTCAGGGAGATGCCTGCATCTATGAGAAAAGCATGGAATCTGAAGAGCTGGCATTTGCTTTTCAGCAGCTGCAGCAACAGGATATTCCATGTATTGCTTACACAGACGATGTTGTTTTTACAACCACACTGCAGGATGCGCGGCTCCAGTTCTTTCTGAACCGGCTGCGTGGAAAAACAAGGATGAAGCAGGCAGTCGATTATCGGGATATGCTGGGGCATGCTATCTTCAAGGTGGTTATGGTCGCAAAGAATGCGAATGTGATGGAGCCTGTTTTGCATACGATCAATGCGCATTGTGAAAGCCTGCATGCTGTACGCAGTGAGGATGATGTATACACGATCACGCATGTGGATGCGACAAAGGGAAAGACGCTGGTACGACTGATGGAGCTGCTGCATGTACAGCCGAAGCAGACGATGGTGTTTGGTGATAACTTCAATGATGCGACAATGTTTTCCACAGCCGGAATCAGTGTTTGTATGGAAAATGGTCAGTCAGAGGTAAAGGAAATGGCGGATTATATCGCAAAGCCGAATACGGAGCAGGGAGTCAGTCGGTTTTTGAAGGAATATGTGTTAAGGTAGGAAATATTGAATCTGATAAAAAGGTTCGCAGGATAAAATTATCGTGCGAACCTTTTTGTGTCTTATATACTTGTGAAGAATTTTGGGGTATTAGGAATTGAAAACTGGTTTTAGCAATGGTGATTTGAATCTGTTTCCCTAGCAGGCTGTATTGCGGAATATATAATTCAAATGAAATATGAATTGTTCATCACAGAGT
>ENA-OQJP01000513-OQJP01000513.1-human-gut-metagenome-genome-assembly--contig:-NODE-513-length-10569-cov-2.227447_pt1 | contig 10569 bp, 11 predicted proteins | sample MGYA00242611_ERZ504778 | MGnify/ENA primary metagenome ERZ504778 (study PRJEB26092, sample SAMD00036349) | human gut metagenome | host: Homo sapiens | study: EMG produced TPA metagenomics assembly of...
TGTTTCCATAAAGAAAAGAGAATGTGTCAACATACACTTGATGATTTCTTTTAGGCACGGACTACACGGAGTTCACGGAAAAGAACAAAGAAAATCTGTATTTTCCCTGTAATCCGTGCCTAAAAAGAAACAAACAGCAAGCGAATTTCAGTTTTGACATATCCTCTTTCATTGGCAGAAAATGCCAGATAAGCAAAGCTTAACAGCCCTACTATTTTACCTTGACAAGCTCCTTATAAAGCCGCTGCACCGGCAGCCCCATAATATTATAATAGCTTCCCGAAATATTCTCCACCCCGATAAAGCCAATCCACTCCTGCACCCCATAGGCACCGGCTTTATCCATCGGCTGGAACTTATCTACATAATAGGTCATTTCTTCTTCGCTCAGCTCAGCAAAGCGTACTTCCGTCTGAGCGGCAAAGCTGCGCTGCCATTCCGTTGTAGTTATACAAACTCCGGTAAACACTTCGTGGGTGCGACCGGACATATCCCGCAGCATGCACAAAGCGTCTTCCCGGTCTTTAGGTTTCCCAAGCACCCGCCCGTCCAGCCAGACAATGGTATCGGCAGTTATCATCAGTTCGCCCGGTTGCAACATGTTCCGATAGGCATCCGCTTTTTCTTTTGCGATATAAAGAGGTATATCCGCACCCTGCAATGTATCAGGGTACGATTCGTCTACATCCGGTAAGGTGCGCACTTCGTAGTCCACACCAAGTCCTGCCAGCAACTCTTTCCGGCGGGGAGAATTGGAAGCAAGTATAACTTTATATTTTTTGAGATTATCCAACATGGCTTTTAGTAGAGTTATGAGTTATAAGTTATGAATTGCGGGGTGTCAAACCGGCAGGAGTTACCAGCCGAAGGCCCGCTCGTCTGCCATCCAAAGGCCTTTCACTTTCAGGAACTGCTCCACGATATCCCGTCCGCAACCGTATCCCCCCCTCTTTGTGGGAGATGTAACGTGCAACGGATTTTACCTCAGGAGCGGCATCCCGCGGACAGCAAGGCAAACCGCAAGTGCGCATCACCTCAATATCGGGAATATCATCACCTACATATAGAATTTCTTCATCCCGCAGGCCGTAGCGGTCGCGGAAGTCGCGATAATCGTGTATCTTGACGGAAGACCCCATATAGATATTCTCCGGCAATAATCCCAAAGCAAGGAAACGCTTGCGCACCGCTTCCGTGCGTCCACCGGTAATGATAGCCAATGGTATTTCATGTCTGGCAGCCAGATGCAAGGCATAGCCATCCTTTATGTTTACCGTACGCAGCGGCTCGCCTTCCGTACTCATCGGAATGACATTGGCGCTCAACACCCCGTCCACATCAAAGGCGAGGGCTTTTATCTTATTCAAATCGTAATTGATTGTACTCATCCTTATTCTTTCCAAGAAGTTAACTATTTTGCCGATGTATGCTTTCGCTAATCAGCCTGTACAGTTCCTGCATGTCCGGCTCGTCAGAAAGCATCTGCAAGTGCTCGCCGATAACATTTTCGTCATACCGCACGGCAGGCCCCGTCTGCGCAAGACGCGGTTCGAGTTCATGCACCTTACGGGCGGTCTCGTCTATCAAAGGCAGCATCACTTCAAAAGGAAGCCCGTATTTCTTCAACAACCCGGCTGCAAGGGCATACATATGATTGGTAAAATTACAAGTGAACACCGCTGCCAGGTGCAGACTTTTACGCTGTTCGGAATCGGCCTCATAGACATTCTCGGAGAGTACGGAAGCAATATCTTTCAGTGTCCGGGTATCCTCCGCAGAATTGCTTTCCACGAAAACCGGTATCTGCCGGAAATCGACCGTACGCTGTTTGCTGAATGTCTGCATCGGATAGAACACGCCATACCGGTTTACCTTGCCTGCCCAAACATCCATCGGGATACTTCCGGCTGTATGTACCCACAGGGCATTTTCTTTTCCGGCAACAATTTCGGGCAGCAGTTGCACAAACGCCGCATCTTTCAGCGAAACGATATACAGCCGGGCATCCGCTGCCACAGACGACAAGTCGGTAGTATAGGCAGCCTCTACCGCCTGCGCCAATGTTCGCGCCGACTCTTCCGTACGGCTGTATACCTGCACGATACGGAATCCTTTATAATAAAGCGCCTTTGCCAGATTCGTAGCCAGATTGCCGGCTCCGATAAATACAACAGATGTATCTTCTATGCTTCTTTTCATCTTATCTCGTAGATACCAAATACAAAATACCGCCTACAACCAACAGTGCCACCGGCAGCAAATAAGCGGACATAGTACCAAGCAGAGCCGTTATCAATCCGAAATTCAATATCAGCCACAGGCCCGTCAGCACCAGTCCCACCGACTTGTCATTCTTGAATAACAGGAAGATGACCGCCGTATAAAGCAGAAAATTATCCCGGTTCATCACCCACGACAGTCCCAGTGTGGAGAAATGCAGCAGTTTGTCTGCCAGATAGAGCACGCCGAATACAATCAGCGTGATAGCCGTAGCCTTATAGGTATCTTTATTGTTATTTGCTTTCGCCGCGCTCACCGTTACTTTCCTCCATATTTGTTAAGGTGAATCTTTTCCCATTGCAGGTTGTCCTCATTGAAAGGCTTGCGCTCCATTCCTTTATGCCCGATGGCAATGATACTGAGAGCCTGCAACTGCAAAGGCATGTCGAGTACTTCGTGCACATATTCGTTAGAGGACATGCCGGATGCCGTAAAACGCTCGCGAAGCTGTACCCAGCAACTGCCCAATCCCATATCTTCCGCCTGAAGTTGCAGGTAAATGGAAGCGATAGAGGCATCTTCTATCCAGACGTCGCTTGCCAGCGGATCGGCGGTTACAACCACAGCCAATGCGGCATCCGCTATGAATTGCGACGCCTGCTCTTTACAGAAAGACAGCTTTTTCAATGTTTCCTTATCATCCACCACGATAAACTGCCACGCATTGCTCCGTTTGGAAGTAGGCGCCATCAGTGCGGCTTTCATCAGCGTAACCACCTGTTCTTGCGTCAACTCCTCTTCTGTAAACTTCCGCATGCTGCGGCGGGTCTTTATCAATTCGCTAAAACTTTCCATATGTGTATATCGTTTAGAAATGAATACTTTGTCGTTAAGTAATGCAAAGATACAAGATTATTTTTTTAAATTTGCAGCAATGCCCTTGAAACTGACTACATACCATCGGGGAAGCCGGATACCCGAACTGCCGGGAACCGATACATTCCACTCTACGGAGCTGTTTCACGTCTATGAAGCAACTCCGGGATATGCACCTTTGCTTATTGTGGCGTCGGAAAACGGAATACCCGTAGCCAAGTTGCTTGCCGCCATACGGAAGAGCGTACGACTGTTTCCACCCGCCATCATCAAGCGGTGTGAGGTATACGGCACCGGAGAATATTTCGATGAAACGCTCAACCGTGAAGCTGTCTTTAGCGATATGCTGCAACGCCTCACGGACGAAGCCCTGCGGGAAGCCTTCCTTATCGAGTTCCGCAATCTGGACAATTCGTTGTCCGGTTATAAAGTATTCCGCGAGAACCGTTACTTTGCCGTCAACTGGCTGCGCGTACGCAACTCGTTGCATAATGTGGAGCAGGTAGAATCCCGTTTCAGTTCCTCCCGCATCCGCCAAATCAAAAAAGGGCTGAACAACGGAGCAGAAGTAAAAGAAGCGCATACCCCGGAAGAAATCCATGCTTTTGCCAAGATGCTGCATTACAACTACTCTGCCAAGATACGGCGGCATTTCCCAAGCATAGACTTTTTCCAGCTTCTGGAGAAGCAAATGCCCCGGAAAAGCCGTATTTTCATTGTAACCTATAAAGACAAAGTTATCGGCGGAAGCGTCTGTATCTATTCCAATAACAGTGCATACCTATGGTTCTCCGGCGGCATGCGTAAAACATACGCTTTGCAATATCCCGGCATTCTTGCCGTGTGGCAGGCATTGCACGATGCCAAAGAACGCGGCTACCGCCACCTGGAATTTATGGACGTAGGCCTGCCTTTCCACAAACATGGCTACCGCGAATTCGTACTCCGCTTCGGCGGAAAACAAATCAGCACCCGTCGCTGGTTCCGTTTTCGGTGGGAATGGCTGAACAGGGTGCTGATAAAGATGTATGAGTAAACGGGCTATTGGGCTATTTTATAGACCACTGACGAATATCCTCCCAACCGTATGGAAGTATTATCCCCTTCTTTCACCTGAACAGTTCCCGATACACCGACAGCCTTCTCGATATTATCTGTCAATGACAGTTCAACAGATGCGCTTCCAAAGTTGTGAAGAACAAGCATCTTTTCATTATCTTTTGTCATATACCATGCAGCAATGCTCTTGTATTTTTCATTCGATTCGTTATATACCGCATGTTTTGTCATTGTACCTTGAGCCAAAGCCGGATAGGTATTACGCAAACGGGTAAAAGAGAGATAGGTATTCAGCAACGAATTTGCATTTTCCTTCTGTTCTGCTACAGATTTTATACTCGAAGCCACGGTGGCATCAATCTTGTCCGTATAGGCAGTAGTATAATTATCTCCCCACAGCATCGGACTACGTACATATTCATCCGCCTTTTCCTTCGTTCCGTAGATACCCAATTCTTCCCCATAATAAATATAGGGTTCGCCCGGTGCGGTAAGCAATACGGCAGCCGCAAGTTTACACTTTGCCTCTGATTTTCCCAGTTTGGATGCTGTACGGTCTTCATCATGGTTGGATAGTTTGGTAGCTTCTATGTAATCGGCACGGTATCTCGCATATTTCTGTTGGAAAGAAAGTATGTCTTTCGCAAAGTAACAACCAGTGGAGTTGGCAATCGACCAGTCCAGTTTATACCAGAAGTCAAACTCAAACAATGCGGGAAGTCCTTGATAATAAGGCGCCACCTCGTCACTGCCCGAAAGGACTTCACCTACAATATAAATATCATCTGTATGCCCTTTCGATTTATAATATTCGTTCATATCATCATAGAACATTTTCAGAAAACGGGGATTCTCATCCGAAGTGGCACTGTGATAAATATGTTTCACCGCATCCAAACGGAATCCGTCAATTCCCCTGTCTATCCATTCTTTTGCTGCAGCGGATATTGCTTTATATGCCGGAGAGTTGGCAGCATCATCAATAGCACCGTAATTAAGGTCGGCAAACCAGTCTGTTTGGAAATGGGAATGGAAATACCATGCTTCGACCGATGCAAACAATATGTCCTCAGGATTTGCATTACTCAAAGTAAAAGGCTTGCCCAACTGCACTTTACTTGCTTTAGACGGAGCACCATACTTCGTTCCGTTGTCCCATGAAGTATTACTTGTACGGATTAAAAAACCCCAATCCGTATCAAGATCAACCGTTAACTCGTACTTATTATTGCCTCTCGCATAGAATTTCTTGCAAATGCCCTCACCATAATATAAGTACTTGGCATCTTGCGTGGTTACGTCCGGAGTATCCGCGTTCGGAGTATCTTCTTTTGTAACTGTTATGGTGGGACTTGCAGCATTAGACCAGTCGAGTACAAACTTATAATATCCTTTCATGGCATCACCTATACCAGCCGAAAACCATTCGCCTGCATTATATCCCGTAGAGCTTTCCCGCTTTATCATTGGAATTTTACCGGCAGTAATATCGGATTTCGGGTCTTGTGAGAAGATGTAATAGTTACGGTATTCATTGTTCGGAGAGGCCTTGGCTTCCTTAAACCAAGGATGTGCACTCCCCGTATGGTTCATCACATAATCCAGATAAATTTAATACCGAGGCTATGGGCTTTAGTAACCAACTCTTCAAAATCGGCCATCGTTCCATATTGCGGATTCAACCCTGAATAGTCTGTCACATCATATCCATGATATGACATAGCCGGATGAATAGGTGATAGCCAAATAGCCTTTATCCCTAAATCATTGAGGTAATCCAGTTTTGTAATAAGTCCTCTGATATCTCCACATTTATCACCATTACTGTCAGCGAAAGAGTATACCAGCAGCTGATAAGATATGTCCGCCCTCTTTTCACCATCCCAATTGGCAGAAGATGCCGCAACATCTATCCAAATACCATCGTCATTGCCACTTCCACCACCAATTTCATCGTCACTGCATGCTATGAAGCAAAAGGGAATTATCCAAAATAAAAAAGAAGAAGTAATTTTACTTTTTTCATATCATTAGATTTTTCTGTTTAAAACTAATATCGAAAAGAAGAGAAGAGGCTACAATGAAGATTCATCCATTGTAGCCTCACTTTCTTTTATTCTTAAGACTTATTGGATAGTACCGGTATTTGTCCTAAAATCAAGAGTAACAGTCTTTCCGGTTTCTATCTGAACACGAGGTTCCTGATCGCCACCCTTACCACGGTATTCAATTTTACCATCTCGTAGCAGAAATTCAGACTGCCACCAATCAACTCCTTGAATTCCAGTAGACACATAAATACGCAGGTCTCCGTCTCCGGCTGCTACAGCCTCATAAGCAGTGCCATCTGACGACAAGGTGAAAGCAACTTCCGAATCATCCGGTCTACCTGCACCTGCATCTGCCCATCCACCGGCACAAGCACCTCTTAAGAAGAGTTTCGGCTCAGCAAGAATAACTTTTCTGTTTATAGATTTTTATCCGCAGAAAGAGTACAAGATACAATTACCAAATAATATCCTGTATCAGCAACTTTTAAATTAGAACCACCAGCCGGATATTCACCATAACCTTTAGGATCCTCATTTTCCACTCCGAAATTCTCACCGGCACTCCAACTCTTTCATTATTGAATTTCATTCCGTAACCTGCCTGCAAATAATAGATGCCCCAGAACATTCCATCATGGCTATGAACAGGTATCATCTCAGGAGCTGTACTCCAATCCTGCTGCCATCCCCAAGCATCACCATTTACAAACATTTTTTCAGGTAATGTAGCAGAAGATGTATCTTCAGCTGTACAAACAGCTTTTGCAGAGAACTGCCCGGTACGCAAATCCAGTTTTAAGGTAACTGTATAGACACCGGCTTTGCCCACCTGAAAATTTGCTCCACCACCTTTACACTCACTAAAAGCTTCTGATATTGCAGATGCATTATCGCCATTATATCCCATATTAGTATGAAGTTTAACCTTACCACCTTGATAAGGGAATTCCAGCCCCCAATCACCTGAATAACGGAACTTCATTTCTTTCTTATCCAACGTTACATCACTAATAGTATATTCAACCGTAGCCTGAGTTTCATTATAACTTGCCTGCATGGCAGTTTCACCATTCCATTGCAAGGGAGTAGCATCACCGATAATACCGAATGTAGCAGGTATTATCGTCAGTTGATTATCTGCTTTATTCATAGCTACATAGTACAAACCATCCTCCGCAACAGTGAAAGGCGTACCACCAGCTGCTAAAGCTACTGTTTCAGCAGGAGTAGAAGCTACTACGTCACCCTTGCCATAATTTATCTCATTACCTTCCTCATCTACATTCAGAATGGTAAAACTTCCGTTTGACTTCAGCCAAGTGTAAATACCTATTACATTTGTACCTTCCGGAGCTCCATCCAACGGTGCAGCCACCAGTTGGGACGATGTAGCCGTAGCACTATAAATCGTAGCATCACCAGTGATATAAGCTCCCGGTTGAGCATCAGTAATGATTCTCCAGTTATCATTGCCTTCTTCACAACTTGTTCCCACCACCAACAGCAATAGGAGTGTTGTCATATATTGGAATATTTTTTCATATTACTTTCCATTAAATCATTAATTATTAATAACCGTAATTTTGCTTCCAGTTGGTGTTTGAATTCATCAAGCCGACAGATACAGGAAAGATCCTACGCCATTTTTCGGTTTGAGCTTCCGGATGATATTGATTTTTATATCCCCAGTCGTCTTCGAACTTTCCAAAACGGATTAGATCATTACGTCGCCATGTCTCTGCATAAAATTCACGGCCACGCTCTTCAAGTAACTCGTTTAATGAAGGAGTATGCTCTAATAATGGAGCGTTACAATAGCTGCGTATTTGGTTGAATAGGGATTGTGGCGTGTCGCCGTTAGTGGCTGTTGCCCCTCGTAGAATAGCTTCTGCTTTCATCAGCAGAATATCTGCATAACGGAAGATAGGTACATCATTGCTTTGATTGCGGTTATAGAGGTTATAATCGTCTGCTTGAATAGCCCATTTGATGCATCGGTATCCCTGGCACCATGCGTTCAAGTCATTTCCAAGATCCATTTGGTCATTCAAGATGGTGATGTTCTTGGTGAGGACAACTTGTTGTCCGTTGTATATATAAGGTTCTGTTCCCATTGTATGTGTGCTGATGTCATAATAGTTGATCGCACCTTTCATGATGATCTCATTGCGTTCATCTCCTTCCAGGCAAAAACGGTCTGCCGCCTCGGGAGTAACGATGAAAATGCCTCCGGCATTTTGGGATAGTGTTATGCCGAACAGTCCTTTACCGTCCGCACCATCATTGTTGAATTTAGGCCAGAATTGGAAACGGGCGTAAGTATTGGCTCTGGTTGATGTTTCATTATTTTGGTATGGCATTGCATAGATGAAATCCTTAATCTGATAGCCGTTGTCTGGCATGAATTTCTTGCGATAACCATCACTGAGATCGAAATGACCGGAGGCGATGATATCATCGCAATATTTTATGACATCATTCAATTTGGAATTAGTCATGCTTGGATCATAAGTAGCTACATCATCACAGGTATAAACAGCCCAGTTTATATAGAGTTTGGCAAGGAGAGCCTCAGCCATCCATTTGGTTGGTTTGCCATAAGTGGAAGCATCAACATCTTCTTTTAAACCGCCAGAAGCCAAAGCACGGAGCAGGTCGCTTTCGATAAATTTTGTAATTTTCGGAACGGGGAGAACGGTCGATAGCTTCAGAATCGCCGATCAAGTGGTCTAATTTGGGAGTTGCTCCGAATGTATCCATAAAAATAAATGATAGAAAGCACGCATGGCAAGTGCCGGAGCAATCAAGGCTTCCTGTTCGGCATTGTTTTCATCTTCTCCACCCAAGTCAAAAATTGCTTGGTTGCATTTTGTGATTTGCAGCCGGAATATCACCAGCCCAGTCCACGTGTGCGTCGCCTGGAGCTGGCGTGAGAGAGGAATGGATATAGTTGCCGCCATCATACCAGTTACCACCAAATGTTACTGCCATGAACTCATCGGAAGACAGCAGGGCAGCTTCCATATAACGACGTCCTAATGCTCCGCCGAATCCATAATACAAACCTGCCATTTTAGCTTCCTTGGCAATTTCGGAATCCGGGTATTCGGTATAAGTGGACTTAAGATCCACATTTAGATCTGTGCAGGCGGAGAAGGTAAGCAGACTACCTACCAGCCAGGTTGTTAATTTTATGTTATTTTCATATCAGTTTTCAATTATATGGTTAGAAGTTCACGTTTAGACCGATCATAAATGAACGGGTACGCGGATAGTAATTGGTACGTCTGTCCATGCCCGGTTCCAAGCCTCCAAGGTTGATTTCCGGATCACGGCCGGAGTAACCGGTAATGGTGAATACATTATTACAAGTGGCGTATAGCTTGAGCGAGTTTATCCAGTTACCAATTTTGCCGAAAGTATATCCCAATGAGACTGAGGACAGACGGAAATAACTACCGTTCTCTATCCAGCGATTGGATGGTGCTTGAGATTGTGTGTCAGTAGCACGGTGTTCGGTAGCTACGCTTTTTAATACATTGCGGCCTTCTTTCACAAAAGAACATTAGAGTATTGTTCTGCAGTGGCGTTGTAGATATCTTGTCCAAAAACACCAGTAAAGAATAAATCGAGATTCCAGTTCTTGTATTGGAAGTTATTGCTCCAGCCTAAATTTAAATCAGGTTGTGCGCAGCCGGTAATAGTACGGTCTCTATCAGTTTCAGGATCTGTGGTCGTTTCGCCTGTACGTTCACCCGTTTCAGGATCGTGTACATAAAAGATGGATACTCCTTGGTTATTGTAGCCGGCCCATTCGTAGGTGTAGAAGGTGCCGATAGGATGTCCTTCCATGATGCGCTGTACGTCTGCATTTGAAGAATAACCTGCGATTTCAGGATCGGCTGCACGGATATAATCTACGGAATATTCACTGTTGGATATACTTTCTACGTTATTTTTATTATGAGATAAGTTCAAACTGGTTTGCCAAGAGAAATTTTTTGTTTGTATAGGAGTGGCATTTATGGTAAATTCAATACCTTTATTGCTGATATCTCCCACATTGGCCGGCATGGTTCCGAAAGGATAGCGGTTTGTGGAAACCTCGTAAGTGTATATCAGGTCGCTGGTACGCTTGTCATAGTATTCGATGGTTCCTCCTAATCTGCCCCCAAAGAAGCTGAAGTCCAGCCCGATGTTCAACATGGCTGTACGTTCCCATTTTAGGTCTGGATTGGCATTTGAGGCGGCTGCTAGGGTATGGTAACTGTTCTGTGTGCCATTGGCGTTTGTATAGTTGAACCAACCTGAAGTACTGTAAGTCTGAATAGCCGAATAAGCTCCGAATCCGAGTGAGTTACCA
>ENA-OQJP01000514-OQJP01000514.1-human-gut-metagenome-genome-assembly--contig:-NODE-514-length-10535-cov-4.100404_pt1 | contig 10535 bp, 11 predicted proteins | sample MGYA00242611_ERZ504778 | MGnify/ENA primary metagenome ERZ504778 (study PRJEB26092, sample SAMD00036349) | human gut metagenome | host: Homo sapiens | study: EMG produced TPA metagenomics assembly of...
TAACCCTTTGCACTACCAATTATAAAGAGGAGGAACCCTATGTCAGAGATAAAGAACAAGATCGCAAAAAGATGAAGAAGGGCAGGTTGCGATTAAACATTGTCCAAGCCCATAAAAGGAAGGATACTTTTAGCTCAAATTTTTACAATTTTTCTGCGTTATTGTCTTTCGTCCCATATTTAGCTTTAGTGTGGTTAGGGGATATTTTTTATCGGCGCAAACCACAGGCGAACAGATTGATGCAGTACAAGTACATAAAGTTGTGAATCTTTTAGTAATGGCTTTTCTTTCAAAATTGTTTTCTACGCACTGTCTTTAATTATCACACATTTTGCGGATATGAAATTGCGTTTCATTATTCGCCAAAGGATTGTAGAACGTTTGAGCCATGTACCACTTGCGTGGTTTAGCCAAACTGATTCCGGTAAAATACGTAACGCTGTACAGGATGATACAAAAACGGTTCATACTGTCGTGGCTCATGCGCCAGTTGATATGCTAAACGGTGTGTTAGCGCCATTAGTACTACTTGTATTTATGTTTGTGATTAATTGGCGTTTAGCACTTATTGGTATCGTGACCATCCCACTATACTTTTTATTACAAGGAATTTCTATGAAGGATATGGGGCCAAAAACTGCTGAAATGAACAGGCATCTGGGGGAAGTTTCTTCTACAATGATTGAACTGGTTGCTGGTATCAAGGTAGTGAAAGCCTTCTCTAAGACTGGAAAAGCCCATCAAAATTACGCCAGCGCAGCAGAAGCTTTTTCTAAATCTTATTGGGATTGGTGTGCGCCATTGATTGGTCTTTGCTCTATAGCAGGAGAACTTATTTCAGCACCGTTACTTTTGTTCGTCAATTTCACCGGTGGCGCATTGGTTATGGGAGCCGGTTTAGCGAGTCTTCCTCAAGTTCTGGCTTGCACTTTAATAGCAATCGTTTTACCTGTTGCAATTAGCTCCGTTGCTAATATTACATGGTCCTATCAAATGGCTGGAGCTGCTGCCATCCGCCTTTGCGATATTATGGATACTCCCGTCATTCCTGAAACGAAATCTCCACAAAAGCCTAGCGGACTTGTTCTGCAGGTGAAGGATGTTACTTACTCATATGGAGATACGCAAGCATTAAAAGGGGTTAATCTTACTTTGAATCCTAATACAATAACAGCTTTAATTGGCCCTTCTGGTTCTGGCAAGTCTACGCTTGCTACACTTATCGCACGTTTCGATGATCCGCAAAATGGTTCTATTAGTTTAGGAGGTGTAGACTTAAGAGACATTTCATCGCAAACGCTCTATGACAAAATTGCCTTTGTGCTTCAAGACCCTATGCTCATTAATGCCAGTATCCAGCGGAATATATCGCTTGCAAGACAGGATGCAAGTATAGAGGAGATCCGTAAAGCAGCGAAAATTGCTCAGATTGACGATTTGATTATGTCTCTACCTAAAGGTTATGATAGCGTATTGGGAACGGATTGTTCTTTATCGGGAGGAGAAAGCCAAAGAGTTAGCATCGCTCGTGCGGTTTTAGCAGATGCGCCAATTTTGATTATGGATGAGGCCACAGCTTTTGCTGATCCAGATTCAGAACTGGAAATTCAAAAAGCACTTAATGCATTGATTAAAGATCGTACTGTGTTGGTTATTGCGCATCGTCTAAATGCCATTTTAGGTGCAGACCAGATAGCTGTAATGGAGCAAGGGAAAATAATTGCTCTTGGAACGCATCATGAACTTTTAGATAATGTACATTATCAAGCACTATTAAGACAAGGTGGTTTCAATCATTTGAATGATAAAGGAGAAATAAGGTATGAATAAGTCAAAATGGCTTTTATCGAGATTTCATCGTTATATGCTTGATAGAGACCAAAAAATGCACAAAAAAGGAACATTATTTTGTATTCTGTCAGGGGGCCTGATCGGTCTTGCACTTGCCATTATGATGCCAGCTACCACAACTCTGCAAACGCAAAGTACGCAGTGGGGAGTATCATTTTGGGGCTGGATGATTGTACTTGCCAGCGTAGCGCTGTTGGCTTCTGTATTCTCTTTCTTAGGCACAAAGCTCAGTTATACGGCTGGCCTTGGCTTTATGAAAAATATGCAAACTATCGTGGGAAACAAGGTGGCGCGCTTACCACTTGGTTGGTTTCAAGCAGACAGTGCCGGAAAACTTTCGCGTATGGTAACGCAGGAAATGATTTCTACCGGTCAGACAGCCGCGTTCTTTATTGGACAGCTACTAAAAAATGCGTCTGCAGTCATTGTTTTCTGTATTGCCATATGGTTTTGGAATTGGCAGCTTGGTATACTTTTAACGCTTGCTATTCCCGTTCTTTTTCTGCTTATGAAAATTTTCGCAAATTTGTGTGGGAAAAGGGAATAGTCTTGAAGAACCAGCGGAACAAGAAATTGCTTCCCGCGTAGTGGAATTCGCGAAGTGCCAGGGAGCACTTCGCGCCTGCCATGTTGGTGCGGACTACGAAGAACTGAAAGATAGTTTTGTGAACAGTAAAAAGCAATCTGTCCGCGGGCTATGGTGGAGCGCTTTGGGACAGGTGCTTTCCGGTATGGGAGTACAAATGCTTGTCGCTGGAATGATTACCTTTGTAAGCCTCTTGGGACTTGCTGGAGATATGGGGGCATTAGAAACTGTGGTAATGATTGGCGTTACCTTGCGTTTTACTACACTCTTAAACGACATAGTATCTTCTCTTTTCGGAATGGAAGACCGTCGCCAAATGTTAAATGCTTTAGATGAAGTCGTAGATACTGCTGAAATGCCCAGCGTAACAAAGACCAAAGGTAATCCTAAAAATTCTGATGTTTCTTTAAATCAAGTGACCTTTGCATATGTAAAAGATAAGCCAGTGATAAGAAATATTAGCTTTACAGTGCCTGCCAATAAAATGTTTGCTATTGTTGGCCCTTCTGGTTGTGGCAAAACAACAATCATAAAGTTAATTGCTCGTTTTTATGATGTGAATGGTGGGAATATTTGTATTGGAGACATTGACTTGAGAGATTTTACAACCGAAGATTTGTTTAAGCAAGTATCTTTTGTATTTCAAGATGTTTATCTTTTTAATGATAGCCTAAAAAACAATATACTTATGGCGAAGCCTGATACATCAGAACGAGAATTAAATGAAATTGCCGATCTTGCGGGTGTAACGGAAATGATTCAGCGACTTCCTGATGGATGGAATACCCTTTGCGGAGAAGGAGGACGAGCACTTTCCGGCGGTGAGCGCCAGCGCGTTTCGATTGCACGAGCTTTGTTGAAGCACGCTCCAATTGTCTTGTTTGACGAAGCGACCTCAGCACTTGATGCTGAGAACGAAACTAATATCGTGCGCTCCATAGAAACTCTCAGGAAAAGGTCTACATTGATTGTTGTAGCGCATAAGCTCGAAACAATTCAGATGGCGGACGAAATTATTGTGTTAAACAAAGAAGGGCATATAGCGGAGGTAGGTAGCCATGAAAAGCTATTGGCTAAAAATGGTGCCTATAAAGAATTTTGGGATAAACGCAACGCCAGTTCTCAATGGAAATTAGCATAAAATTATTCAACAAAATAGAAATAACCGGGCACAGAGCTATATCGCTGTGTCCGGTTATCTCCGTAATAATAGCTTGGGGTGATTTATTCTCTTGTTGACCAGCGCCTCAAAACAAGTTATTATATAAAAAATGGGTTGGTTTATTCTAACTTTTGCAATGAGGGAATAGAAATGATACATGGAAGTGATTATCTCAGTAAACTTTATAACGATTTAATAACAAATACGCCTCAAACATTCTCCATGAATATTTCATCTGAGTTTGGACCAGGTAGAATCGCACAGACTAAGATCAAACATGGTGTTATTCTTTCGGATTGGCAGATGCGCTATCAATCGGATACAGATGTGAACATGCAAGGCCCCGGTAATGACGAATATATACAAATCATATTCTGTTTGAATGACGGTGTCTCATGGGGAATTATGAATGAACCGCGTTCCATTACATTACAAAAAACGAATCTTGTATTTATGTAGGGAATGAGAGGGCGGAATATATTTGTTATAAGAAAAACAGTGATTTTCTTTTAAGACCATAAAAATACCTATTACGTATTTTGCACAATTACTTTCGGAATACTTCGAGGGGCAAGAAGTTACAGCATATAGGAAGAAACTTTTAGAAGGGATTTCTAAAATTCCCGTTACTCCAATTATGGAGCAAATTTTGGCAGAAATGAATCAATTTTCTCAATATCGTGGCAGTCTGGGTTATCTATATTTAGACGGTAAACTATTAGAACTGTTATCTGTCTATTTAGGAGAGGTTCTTGAATTAGACATTTTGATGGGTAAAAACATCACAATGTCTCGGACTGAAAGAACTGCTATTATGGAGACAAAACGAATTATTGACAGCCAGATTGCTTTTGCTCCATCCTGTAAGGAATTATCGCGTCTGGTGCATTTGAGCGTACCAAAACTATCGCGAGGATTTTCATCTCTCTATGGAATATCAATTCATCAATATATTATTGACCAACGATTGGCGCAAGCAGCACAATTACTTTTGGATGGGGACAGGAATGTAAGTGAGATTGCTTCTATTGTGGGTTATGGAAAACCAAGTAATTTTGCAGCAGCCTTCAAAAAAGATACGGTGTAATCCCTAAGAATTATAGGGAAACACGTTTCAATAGGTTAAATGAATAGAAATGGGTATCTTTGTGGTAGAAATGGGTATCTTTTGGGTTGAACCCTTTTTTCGCAAGTGATAATCTATGCAGTGTGGTTAGCATAAACTAATCACGCTGCATTTTATTATAACAAGGAGGAATTTCTTCATGAGTACACTTGCAAATTCAAATCAAAAGAAACGTAGATTAGAAGGCAAAGATCTTATCACTATTGGTATTTACACAGTGATCTACATGGTCATTACGATGTTAGTTGCCATACTTGGATTTATTCCTATTTTTATCCCGTTAATGGCAGTGCTTTGTCCCTTGGTTGGCGGTATTCCTTATATGTTGTATGTCACTAAGGCGAAGAAGTTTGGTATGACTGCAATTATGGGCTTTTTGATCGACTTGCTTAACATATTTGGCGGAAATGGCTATTTAACCATGCTGACAGGACTTGCCGGCGGTCTGATTGCCGATATAATCTTAAAAAAGGCAGATTACAAAAGTTCAAAGAGTGCTGTTTTATCCTGTGGCGCTTTTAGTATTTGGGTCTTTGGTAACTTCGCACCCATTTTCTTGAACCGTGACAGCTATCTTGTGATGCTGACAGAGGGATATGGCGCAGAATATGCCACAACACTCAACACCTATATGCCTATGTGGATTGCCCCTATTCTGTTGGTCGCTTGCTTTGTATTTGGTGTTGTCGGTGGTGTGATTGGAAAGGCCATTTGTAAAAAGCACTTCCAGCGTGCTGGTATTGCATAATGGCGCGGGAAATTCTTCTCAGCAAAAAAGCAGAAACGGGTCTGCGGCTTGATCCGCGTACAAAACTGTTGCTCATCTTCATCATCAGTATTTTTGTCATGGGAGGGACAGGCGGAGAAGCTATGGGGCTACTCCGCCTTGTTCTTTGTGCCATTCCAGCTTTGTTACTGCTTTGTTCCAAACAATTTGGAAAAGCGGTTGGATACATTGTTATTTTTGCTGCTTTTTATGCTGTTCAAATCTCTGTCTTGCCGCATCTCACAGGAATATTGAATTTTCTTGTGCTGTTTACAACTGGTTTCTTTTGCCGCATTCTTCCCTGCGTTGCAATGGCGGCCTATGCTGTGAAAACAACAACAGTCAGTGAATTGATTTCCGGCATGGAAAGAATCCATATGCCCAAAGAGGTGACGATTCCCTTAACGGTCATGTTCCGCTTCTTTCCAACTGTCTTTCAGGAGTCAGAAGCAATTAGTGACGCTATGAAAATGCGAGGGATTAAACTTGGAGGGAAAAAATCTTCAAAAATATTGGAGTATAAGCTGATCCCGATGATTACCTGCTCTGTGAAAATCGGTGAGGAACTTTCTGCTGCGGCAATTACCCGTGGTCTCGGTGCTCCTGTCAAGCGCACCAATATTTGTCGGCTTAAATTTAATTTTGCCGATGTGGTGCTGATTTTGTTTTGTTGCTTTGTAGTGTTTTGGGCGATTGCTTCCCCGATAATTTCCGCAGGAGGGATTTTGCCATGATAGATTTTCAAAATGTTTCTTTCTCTTATGGTGAAGAATCCCGCGGTGGAGGGATTAGAAATATCAATCTCACCATAAAAACAGGGGAGTTTGTTTTACTCACGGGGGAATCCGGCTGTGGGAAAACAACGATTACCCGTTTAGTAAACGGGCTGGTGCCTCATTATTATGAGGGCAATTTAGAAGGCGATGTCTTTCTGGACGGAAAAAGCGTAGCTGATACGCCACTTTACGACTTGGCTGCTATGGTGGGATCTGTGTTCCAAAATCCTAAAAGCCAGTTTTTCAACGTAGATACGGATAGTGAATTAGCCTTCACCTGTGAAAATTTGGGCTATCCCCAGGAGGACATTCTGCAAAGGATGGATCGGACAATTTCCAATTATCATATTGAAAATCTGATGGGGCGGAGCGTGTTTGCTCTATCTGGCGGGGAAAAGCAAAAATAGCCTGTGCTTCATCAAGTGTATTGCTGCCGGGAATTATGGTTCTTGACGAACCATCTTCTAATTTGGATATGGCTGCCATTGATGACCTGCGGCAGGTCCTGAGCCTCTGGAAAAAGCAAGGCAAAACAATTCTGATTGCAGAACACCGCCTTTACTACCTTCACGATCTTGTGGACCGTGTACTATATGTAAAAGATGGGGAGATCGAACAGGAATACACACCTGCTGAATTTGACAGCTTATCGGATGGCACTCGAAAGAAATGGGACTGCGGACGTTTTCTCTCTCGAAGCTGAAACCCGCTAATCAGTATCAGACGCATACAGCTAGACAGATGGAACTTCAAAATTTCTGCTTTGCGTATAAAAAGCAAGCACCAGAAAGCCTCCATATTCCAAATGAAAACTGCCTGTTGGAGAAACGATTGCCATTATCGGTCTGAATGGCGCTGGAAAATCTACTCTGGCCCGCTGTGTTTGCGGGTTGGAAAAGAAATGTGGCGTCTTACAGGTTAACGGGAAAGCCCTTGATTGGAAAGCCCGGCTTAAACATTGTTATATGGTAATGCAGGATACCAGCCATCAGTTATTTACTGAAAGCGTGACAGCTGAAATCCTTCTGAGCATGGACGATGAAGATGAGACTGTTGTGGAGCAAATCCTTGAACAGTTTGATCTGCTGGAATATAAAGACAGGCACCCGCTTTCTCTTTCCGGCGGGCAGAAGCAGCGAGTAGCGATCGCATCTGCCATTGTGAGTAACCGGGAGATCATTGTGTTTGACGAACCAACCAGCGGACTTGATCTCAAACATATGCGGGAAGTTGCGCAGAGTTTGAAGTCACTTGCAGGTCAAGGCAAAACGCTTCTTGTTATTACGCATGATCCGGAGCTGGTGATGGCAAGTTGTTCGTATGTGATTCACATGGAAAAAGGTCAAATTAAAGAGAACTACCCTTTGGATGTTAACGGAGCGAAGAAAGTTTTGAACTTTTTTAGAATCTAATTCACATTCTTAGAAATCAGTTTTCAAAAGCAAAAATCCGCCGAGGAATCCTCCCGAAAAAAACGGGAAGAATCCTCGGCGGATTTCGTTTATCGTGTTGGCTCTTTTTCGGCTGTGTCTTTTTCCTCTGCAAAAAACATCTCTACATTTTTCTGAGCTTTCATCAACTCCTGCATCTCATCTCGTGCCTTCCGGTAGTCTGGGTATGCTTCTTTCTTCTTTTTCAGAAGTTCAGCGTATTCGATGCTCAAGTCCTTAGTCTTTGGCAGCTTTTTCAATCCAGCTTCATCAAAAGCAGCTTTTGCAGCCTTATGCAGCGTGATTTCTTCCCGGTGGGCTTCCAGAAATCTCTTACTGTACCCGGCTTTGCGGTAGGCATCATAAACCGGACGTGTCCGGGCGTAATTAACGATGTGCGTCCGCAGAACGGCAATCTCGGTCATGCGCGCTTCTGCAGCTTTAATGGAATCGCCCAACTCGTGATAGCGAGCAGTTGCTGCATCCACACGTTCCTGCATTTCTTTAATGCTGCCGATTTTATGCTCCTGTAAGAAAATCAGCGTCTTGGACATTTCTTTCAGATTATATCGCTTTGCCCAGCGAGCATACCCCATGCTCTTTCCCTCGGCCAGCTTTGCCTGAATGTCCACCAGCATCTGAAACTTTTGTTCCGGTACGATGCGCTTCTGCTTCTGCCGGGGATGGTGTTCGGCTTCCCCAGAGATAACAGCTTTCAGTTCTTCTTCACTATATCCTGCGCCCAAAGTGCGAAAACGGATGAAGCGTTTCTGCCGCGCACCTTTGACCGAGGTGTGCTTTCCTCGTTTGATTACATAGCCCTGCTGTTCCAGCTTTTGAAGAAAGATTTCAAAGTCCACAGGATTCTCGTTCAGCAGAATGTTGTCGATTACGGCACACAGCTTATCTCGATTACTTTCTCTGGGTGGATAAAGGGTACGCTTCTGCCGCTCCCGGTACGGCTTGATTTCAATGACAGACAGCTGGTGTTCCAGACAAATCAAATCGCTCAACCGCTGCACGGTCAGCCCGGACAACAAAAATCCCGGAATTTCCGGATGCTGTCCAACGCAGTGGAGTTGTAGATAATGTGATTGTGAATGTGTTTCCGGTCCGTGTGAGTGGCAACGATAAACGCATACTTACCCTTGGTAAACCGCATGGCAAGCTCATAACCGACCTTGTTGGCTTCCTCGGCAGTGATCTCTCCGGGCTTGAACGATTGCCGAATCTGATAGGCAATCACGTCACTTTTTTGTCTGCGCCCAGTGACAAGTTCATACTGCCGTTTGGACAGCATAAATTCTTCGTCTGCGGTCAGGGGACTGCATTCGTAACTGCTGACCAACTCTCCCTTGTTCGTTTTGTCAGGATTCTGGGCATAGTCCGTGCGGCTTTTCAGGCAGGCCGCAACCGACTTGCCCTTGTTTTGTGCAGCGCGATCAAACGTGTTGCAGCCAATTCTACCACCTCCCGGCAAAAGAAAATGCCGCACAATGGCGGCATAAAGATTTTATAATTCTGCAACCCAGCCACTGAACCATTCCACGGCTTCTACAATGACTGTTCCGGCGGTGATGAGCAGGAAGCAGCCAAACTCCGCCACCAGCAAGATCAAAAACTACAGCCACTCCCGGCAGTACAGCGTATAAAGACCGCAGCCGAAGATATACAGCATCGGCAGTGCCAGCACAAACGCTGACAGGTTCAGCGTCCATTTCAGTATCAGCGCAAGGAAAGCCGTAAGCAGCCAAAACGGGAAAACGATCATCTTAAAAACGAACCTCATATCTAGCACCTACCCTTCGTCCCTATTATAAAGGCATCTCCACACCCCTTGCAAGGATGTCAACCCTTATGTACCCCCGCAGTTCTCCAACTGCGGGGAAAAAATTAGAGTTCTGCCAGCCGGGAAAGGATCTGCCGACCAATGTCGATCAATTCATCCAACCGCTGCCGCAGGTCCTCCATGTCGGCAGCGTAGACTTTGCCGCATTCGTTGGCACGTTTGGCGTACTGGTTCAAGTTGTTGCTGCACATCTGCAAAAGATATGCCATGCGCCGCAGTTGCGGCAGGTCAAGATTCAGGCAGTAGCCATCCAATGCCATCTTGCGGATATAGGCACTCAGGCTGCGGATGCCCATGCTCAGCATTTTCTCATAAATGCGGTTTTCTCCGCCTTTGTGGTTCTCAGGATGATGATCTCATCCCGCTTTTCCCTCACCGGGCATCACCATCCTTGTCGTAATAACTGCGAAAAGGCTTCACCGGCTCCGGCTTATCCGACTTTTCCTCCAGTGCCGCCAACACCGAGGGGCGGCGAGGTGCATCCTCCTGTTCTTCCCCGTCCTGTTCCGGCTCGTGGCTCTTTTCGTCCACATCCAACTGAGCGTTCAGCTCTGCAAGGCGAGCCGACTTTTCAGCCAGTTCTTCTTCCTGCGGGAAGGGCTTTTCCACCTCAATCTGCGCCGCCGCCTGCTGCTGATGCAAGGTGGCTAGTTCATTCTCAGCAGAGTTAATGCGCTCCGGGAAGTTGTTCAGCGAATTATCCAGACGGATAATATTGCCCAGCGGGTCGGTGCCCAGTGCTACCGGGTACCTCCGCTGACCCTTCAGAATCGCCTGATATTCGCTGCGGAAGGTATCGAACCGCAGAGACAACTCAAAAGCCCCGGTAGCTGCCGATCACTTTTTCTCGGCGTTGGGCAGTTCGGAGCAGGCAAGCACCAGACGCTCACCGGCGGTCTTTTTCTCATCGTAGGTCACGCCCTTGATGGTCATGCCGCAGAAACCCTCTTGCACCTGCGGTGGCAGCGGCAAGCTGTGCGTCCGCTTTC
>ENA-OQJP01000517-OQJP01000517.1-human-gut-metagenome-genome-assembly--contig:-NODE-517-length-10472-cov-1.637313_pt1 | contig 10472 bp, 13 predicted proteins | sample MGYA00242611_ERZ504778 | MGnify/ENA primary metagenome ERZ504778 (study PRJEB26092, sample SAMD00036349) | human gut metagenome | host: Homo sapiens | study: EMG produced TPA metagenomics assembly of...
TTTCTTATCTCCTGAAGCAGTTGATAAAACTTCATTTGCCTGATTCAATTTGCTAACATACTTAGCATAAGAAGACGCAGTATAATTATTTTCATCAACATTTAATGAGTTAACATATTTTGTAATGCTTCTAATTCTGGTAAAATTCATCATCATTTAATCTTACAATTTCAGAAATTGTTGGGATATTATTTGCTTCCCATACAATCTTCAATTCATAAGTCATATCAAATGGTAAATATATCTCATTTAGTGATTTGCTTAAAGTGCCTACTTGTACCCACTGTTTTTCTTCACCAACCATTACTAAAGCCATTACCTTAGCATTACTTACTGTCCCTTTTTGAACGATATTTATTTTCTTAACATCTAAATTATCAGAAAGTGTATATGTAATATACCCTGCATCAGTAGTATTTGGTTTATATGCTGTAGTTAAATCACCGTCAAACATATTTTGTGGTACAAATCCTTGTACTTCCACTGCATTTGATTCAAAAGTAGGATCATTTGATACCGGAACATACTCACCATCATTAATTACAATTTCATTGAATAAAACTGCACGATTATTATTTGTTGCTGTCATTAAAATTTTTAAATAACGAGCCTTAACATTATCAGCAGTCCCTTCAACCAATACCTTATTAGGATAAGTACTTGATGCTTTATAACCTGCATCAGAATTTATACAAGTAACAGAGGCATCATTTTATTTTCTACTCCATCACCAATTGTTATAACCTTTGTCCAATTTTCTAAATCATTAGAAATAAGAATATCAGCATCCCGAATATAATTTACTGCAGAATCTTGGCAGAACATTTGAATTTTAGAAATATTTCTTTCTTGTCCTAAATCATAAATAATGTATTGTCCTTTTTGTGGCAGATCTGCAAATTCTGTTGTTGTATCAATATTACCATCAAAAGCCGCACCATTATTACGACTATCTTCTGCTACTCCCCATGAACTATTAATTCCCATTGTTGTTTCATATAATGAAGGAGCGTATAATTCATTTGAATGTACTTCAAATCTATTAAGATTAAAAGTAATGGCAGAATCAGTATTATTAATTATTCTTACATAACGAGCATCAGGTAATTCACTAGTTTTAGTTTTTACAGTAGTCCACTCAAGTGCATTTTTAGATGTTTCTATAGTCAAATTATCTTTATTCATATCAACAACAATTTCACTAATATCTTTAATTCTTAATAAATCAACACCAATATATTGACCTTGAGTTAATGTGATTACCTCATCATATATCAATTTAGTTAAATCTTCTTTACTTTCTGTTATCAATCTATATTCTGTATTTGTGTATACATTTGTATCATCATAATCTTTAATAGGATCAAATTGAGCAACATCAAATTCTGAGAAAATTACCCAAGAATTTTTCTGTTCATTATTTACTAAACGAACATATCTTGCCTCTACTCCACGTAAATTCTCATCAATAACATCTTTGCCGTTAGTAACACCTTCATATGATTTATATGTTGTCCAATCTTGACCATCAGCAGAGTATTGTAAACTGTATTTAAGCCACTTGTCACCCGCATTACGATCTCCACCAATAACAGCATGAACTTTTCCTATCTGAATTGTTTTTCCTAAAATCCCAACCAATAAAATACACCAACGCGGCTAGTATCACCGGGCTTAGTATTAAAATCTAAAGCTGTAGTGTTATCTCCATCCGTTAGATTTGACTCTGTTCCTTTGTAGACTTCCCATGTATCAGTATACATAAATGTCTTTTCTATAGCTGCAGGATTGCTTACACTAAAATCATAAACTTTCCACCAAAAAACCAGCACTATCATTTTGTAAATTTAATTCTAAATTTCTAATTCTAACTGCTTTAACCGTTAAGTTTAATGCTGAAACATCCTCATTAACTGCTGCTTGACCATCATATTTTGCAATTTCTTGCCAATTTTTACCATCAATTGTATATTCAAGCGCATATTTTGTAATTTTATCAGTTTTACTATCTTGAACAAAATTAATTGTTCCTAATTTTTTAGGATTTTTGAATGTTAAAATCAATGAGGCATCAATAGGTATATAATCTTTAATTGTGCCACCTTTATACGGATCTTCAGCAAAGTGAGCAAATGTAGAGTTATCTCCATCTGTTACTTTTGCAAGAGTACCGCCTTGTAATGACAATTTATCTATAGATAATGTTCCCATATCATTATCTACAATAGGTTCATCTGTTGGATTTACAACAATATCACGAATTCCTAACCAAGTATTAGATTTCGCTTCTGTGGCAATCATTCTAATTCCTTTTACATTTTGTAATTCTAAATCTTCTAAAACAACTTCATTTGGTAGATTATAAATAGTTCCATCCAAATCTTTCCATTCTTTGCCATCATTAGTAAATTGCACTTTAGATTTTGCAAAAGTATCTTTAGAATTACTATTTGTACCTAATCTAAATATCACTTTATCTACATCAATAGCTTTTGTGTAACTAACACCAACATATGTACCTTCATTTATAGAATTTGGATTTTTATAAACAATTTCCGTATTGGCTTTATTATCAAAAACATTTGAAATAGCTCCAGTAGGTGTATCATCACGATTTGTAATAAATTTTGTTACCTGTTTTGATGGATCAATAATTGATGATGCAACATCAGATAAGTATTGTTCCATTGTTTTTATAAACGGTACAATATGTTGTACCCCTACTTCCGCATATTCATCATGATCAACATAATGGAAAATTATGTGTTTTTGATCTTTCAAAAGCAGCTTGACCTTGAGCATACAAGTCCCAAATTTGGTCATTTTCAGCACCATCTTGCACTGCTTTGACACCATTAATTAAAGCAATCGCTGCCTCAGTAGTATCATCCCAGCAATCTAACCAATAAATTATTTGATCTTTTATACGAGTGTCACCTGCTTCATTACGATAAGTTTTTGCAGCTGTTTGTAATTTTGTGAACTCGTTAATTAAATCGGTAAATAAATCATCACTGATTGTATTACCACTATTTAAAGCAGTTTTAAATTGATTCAAACGATCTTTTAATTCTACTGACTCTTGTAATGGCGTTACACGACTATCCATATTTTGATTTATCATATGTTTTGATAGTTCTTTTAAGGCATCCGAAGCAGCTGTTACTTCTGCGCTATTATGATCAACATATTTAAATGAATCTTCCCAAATTTCATCTGCTTCTTCACTAGTTTCCCAATATTCCATGAATAACATGCATTTCCAAAAATTGCCACTTTACTGGTTCAGATTGTTGCATTGGATTTAGAACAATACCTTGGATCTTATTGGATCAACCCCCGGATGTAAGAATGTACTATATCCACCCATAATCAAGTGCTTTTTAGAATTATCAGTACAAGGCCAATTGATCCACATATATGGTCCACGACCTACATTATTAGTAAAAGTTGTTGTAAAATTATTTGAAACTTCACCCCAAACACGTCCACCAGTCATAACAATTTGAACGTTTTCTGGGAAATTCGTATAGTAACCTTGGCCATTACCCATATATTCTTGAGTACAAAATGGTAATGTTAATTTTAAATCTGGATATGTTTTTGCATTTCCTTGATCCATGCAGTCATATCTTTCAAAGTTTTAATGTAGTTATCTCCACCAACATTTCCAGCATCATCAGCAAGAATTGCAATTTGACGAACACCTGCTTCAATTACTTGAGCAAATTTAGCCTGCATTACTTTTAAATCAGCTTTGATAATTTTCTTCACTGTTATATCTAATTGCATTATTCATATACGGATGCAATGCAAAAACAAACGACATTTTGATTCATTACCAGCTTGTGCTAACGGTTTTATTTTGTTTCAATTTCTTCATCACTGTATAATTCACGCCATTTAGAATTATGTTTAGGGTCATCTTTTGGAGCATAAAAATATGAATTTAATTTATAATACCCTCCCCATTTCATCAATTCAGAGCGATCTTCTGTTGACCAAGGGTTTCCATAATATCCTTCAATGAATCCTCGACTAGCTACATCAGCGTAATCTTCCATTACAAAGTTACGGATTGAATAACTATCCATCTGGTTAAAGATATGATATAAACTAGTGATTCCATAAAATGCAGCATCAGTATCTTTACCTAATACAGTAATTGTCCCATTATCTGAGGCTAATAAATATGAATCTAATTTATCATATAATCCACTTGTTTTTAAATGTGTAATTTTTAGATACATGTTTATCAACGTATCCATCTGATCCTTTAATACCTACTAAGATATAGTTTGATCTTCTTTAATTTCATTTGAGATAGTAGCATTTATCTTCTTGATTGCCAATACCTCATTCATTCTAGCTTTAGTATATTCATCAATACCATCTTCATATACAATATTAATATTTTGATGAATAACGTAATCACCACTTTGATATTCCATCAAATGTGGTTTTAGGATAAAATTTTCATAATCTGACTCAGCAGCACTAACTTGTGTTGGCCATGCACTAAAACAACCGAAAACCATTAGTACTGCCAAAAACATAGACATCAGTTTATGAGTATTTTTTTAATTTTTCTCATTATCTCCTTTTCTTCCCGTATAGTTAATATCGAGTCCCATTCCCAAAAATTATCAATATTAGTTATACATTATATAAATAAATCAATACAGATTTTAAACAAAATAAAGACCAAATATAATTATGCTAAAAAACATAATACATATTTGGTCTTGCCTGCTTAGAGTAACAATCCGTATTTACAAGTAAATATTAGCAAAATATTTAGTAAACGTCAAGCGCTTCCATTATAATTTTGCGTTCTTTTTATATGTATACATAAATAAGTTTGCTCGTCTGGTGATAATTCATAATCATAACGATCACGAATTAATTTAACAATCCGATTAATACACAGAGACAATCGTAAAATCTTCTTTCAACATTTCCCGGATATCCGCTGTAGTATCTTGCAATTCATCAATTTCATCCCTAAAAATTCTTTCCGCTAAATACTTTAAATGAGTTGAAAATTCGCGCATAACCTAGAGAATCCTCCTCTAAGTCAACTTTCATTGATAATTTAATCACATTTAGTACTTCTTTTGTCAAAGTAACAATTTTCGTTGCATTATTTGCCTTATTATCGAGTGAAAAGTTTACTAAATGTAAAGCAATATAACCTGCTTCGTCGTCATCTAACCGTATCCCCGTTTTTTCTTCTATATAATCAAGTGCCCATAAACCAACTTTATATTCTTTTTTATATAATACTTTTGTTTCACTCAAAACAACATTAGGAAGATAAATCTCTTCCTTTTTTCTTTTACTGCAAATGAAATATGATCACTTATCGCTAAAAATATTTCACCACTAAAATCTGTATCTAATTCCTTATTAGCTTGATTAACAATTTATTAGTTATTTCAAATATATAGCAGGTACTGTTTCAATCGATTGCTCAAATCGTTTCTGCTGATCATCTTTAAAAAAATAATGTCTTTTCAATCCTGCTTTCGTCAACTTCATCACCAATTCTCTTTTTGAAAAACCGATCCCCGAACCAGTTAAAATTATATCACCTAACTCATCTGATATTGCTGCAACACTATTATTATTAAAAACCTTGAGTATCTTCAATGTTATTGCCTCCATCCATTTACATTAATATGTCATTCATGGCATCGACAATAAATTGTACTTCGGTGCCTATGATAATTTGTAAATTATTTTTCCAATTTTTATAATTCCTGTTGCTCCAGTAGCTAATATAGCTTGTTCATCAACTAAATCAGGATTACCTAATTCCACACGTAATCGTGTAATACAGCTATCTGCAAACTGCACATTATTTCCGCCCCCCAAAGCTTCTATCAAAACAATTGCAATCTCATCATAGTCTTGATTTTCTAATGTAATATTGTATTCCTCTTCCTCAATTTCAATTATATCTTCATCAGTCTCCCGACCAGGTGTCATTAAATTATAACGAACTATCATAAATCTAAAAATGCAATAATATATAAAAAGCACAAATCAATCCAAGTGGAATCAGCATAAATATATCGTTAGAGAACGGGGCTTTAATACTCAAAATATAATCAATCAATCCTGCCGAAAAAGCCAAAGCCCGCAAGCCATTTAAATACCGCAGCCACAAATAGCATTATTCCTGTTAATAGAGCATGAATAAAATATAATACTGGTGCAACAAACATAAAAGAGAACTCCAATGGTTCTGTAACCCCAGTAACAAATGAAGCAAAAGCAGCAGACAATAAAATCGTTCCAACTTGTTTTTTTCGTTCAGGTCTAGCACTTTGGTAAATAGCGATTGCAGCTGCTGGTAATCCAAACATCATTACTGGAAAAAACCAGCCTGATACATACCAGTTACTCCTTTAATGCCTCCAGACACTGTTCCCCAAAATTTGCCAATATCATTAATTCCTGCCACATCAAACCAAAAGACAGAATTGAGTGCATGATGTAATCCAGTAGGAATTAATAATCGATTAAAAAATCCATATAATCCAGCTCCAACTGGTCCTAATTTCGAAATCATTTCTCCAAATGATACAAAACATTCATAAAAAAACGGCCAAACAATTAGTAATAATAAAGAAATAACTAGCATTGAAGCAGTCGATATTATTGGGACAAAACGCTTTCCACCAAAAAAAGATAACGCATCAGGTAACTTTACTTTCGAAAACTTTTTTATAATTATATGCCACCACAAGACCTGAAATTATTCCAACAAATGCATTTGCAGAATTTTCAAAAGCAGCAGAAACTTCTGCTTCGGGAATTCCTTTTATCAATGCTACAGCCGGTGGTGAAAGCAGCCTAGAAACAATCATATAAGAAACAACCGCACTTAGAGCTACCGTTAACTCTCGTTCCTGAGACATTCCAATAGCAATTCCTACAGCAAATAAAATTGGTAAATTATCAATAATCGCTCCCCCAGATTCAATCAAAAAAGCAGCAATAGCATTATTACTTCCCCATCCTGTTGGGTCGATCCAATAACCAATTCCCTTTAATAATGCAGCAATTGGCATCACTGATACAGGCAACATCAATGATTTTCCCAATCTTTGCATGTATTTCATCATTCCCATCCCCCCAATCAATATAGGATTTAACTGTACCTTTCCATTCAATATATTTATGTTTCTAAACACATTGATTATTAGTAAATTAAATGTGTTTTTTTGTCCGAACGAAAATGTACTATTTTTCGTGCAGAATAATATATCCAAACCTATTGTATCACTAAAGCGCTTACTTTGTGTTAAAAAAATACAACGAACTAAGTTCGCACTATGTAAGAAATTATACCTTTTATTATCAAATCATGTCAATAGATATATCTGTGCCTATATACATTAAATCATAACTACATATTATCATTTTATAAAATAATTGGTATAATATAAGAATATTTAAAGATATTCTTGACATATAATTATTTAGTCGATATTATAAATATAACGATGTTACTATTAAATTAGGCATTAGTGATTATTTTTTGATATCACTAATGCCTTTTTCTATATTTAAAAAGGAGATAATGAATGAATTTTTTTACTAGACTATTAAAAATAAAAAAATACAGTATGTGCTCCTGCCTGTGGCAAAGTTATTCGTCTGGAAAATATCCCCGACAAAGCATTTGCTAACAAAATGGTCGGTGATGGTCTTGCAATTGAAATTACCGATAATAAACTTGTTGCACCATGTGAGGGAATAATTAGTGTTATTGCTAATACTAAACACGCATTTGTTATGACCCTTCCTAATGGTCTTCATTTACTAGTACATATTGGTATCAATAGAGCAAAGCCAGATGCTAATAATTTTCAGTATCATGTAAAAGCCGGTGACTATGTTTCTTTAGGAGCAGATATTGTTACACTAAGCGATAATTTATTAAAAGTCCTAAATAATAAGGTTATTACCCCTATTATTGTTTGCAACTATGAATCTCACCCTATTAAAACATTTACTACTGCTTCATCTGTTGAAACTGGTAAAACCATTTTTACTTATAAATGATTGAGTCTAAATTAAATGAAGCCCCTTATTTGGATAACCAAATAAGGGGCCTCATTTCAAAAATTAGGCTCGTTTTTTATTTACAGTATAAAAAGCGAAATTTAAATTTCGCTTTTTAACATCTATTAAATTATTCCTCTTTTTTTTCTTAACTAACCAGTATATACCAACAATAGCAACAACGCCTAATCCTGTTACATAGGCAAAAATATTTACATCATCACCTGTTTTCGCAGAATCACTAGCAGGAAGTTCGTTTGGAGTCGGTGTTGGTATTGGGGCTACTGTTGCTTTTTCTTCTAATTTAGCAACCGCTGTTTCAAAATTGTTTTTAGCCTCAATAAATTCTTTAGCAGAAATATCACTTAAGTTATCAAGCATAGCTTTTAAAACATTATATGCCTCTTGATATATTTTAGCAGAACTTTCAGTGTATTTGCTTAAATCCACTAATGTAATACTGTTAATATATTCTTTACTTCATCAGCTTTAGCACGAACTACAAGAGCTTTAAGTGCATTATCAAGTGCTTTGATACTAGCATCAATTTCTTCAGCAGTTCCATTTCTAATCTTGCAGTTGCTTCAGCAATTGCATCAGCTAATCCTTTGTAACTGCTAGTTGTATATAATTCTTGATTAACTTTATTAGCTGTATCTAAAATATCTTTTAGATCACCAACAACTACTAATTTTTCTTTAGCAGCAGCTAATTCACTAATAGCTTTCGCAAATTCATCAGGGTGTACAGGAGTGCTTTGATTATCTATAATCAACTGTTCAACTTTTGCCTTAGCTTCTAGATACATTTTCCATGAGTTGATTGTGTAAAGTTTTTCTGGATTTGTAACCGAAGCTACAAAATCATTTTCTCCTTCAATTGTAATAATTGCTTCTTCTTGATTTGAAGGATTAAATACTAAATTAGTATTTGCTAGATCATAATTAGCAATTAATTTATCAACATCTGCAACTGAAGTATTATCACCATTAGCAATTGACTTATTAATTGCCTCAATAGCTTTACTATATGCTAACCATGAAGCCGCAGTGTAATTATTTTGATCAGTATGTGCATTAGCGATAATTATTTCCAATTTACTTAAATCACCTTTTAATACTTTATTTTCAATTGCCTTATTAATTGCTCTAACGGCATTATCAACAGTTGTTTGTGAAGCATACTCACTTTCAAGTACTTGCTTACCTGCATTATAAGCATCTCCATATGTTGCAGCTGCTGCAGCTGTCCATGAAGATAAATCTTCCTTGTTATCAATTAAAGCTTTAAGCGCATCAACATTAAGTGTAGTGACCTCAGATTTATATGTTGATAATTCTGTAATATTAGGAATCACATCCCCCACTCAACCTTAATATCTAATAAGATTGATTTTCAGGTAAAACAAATTCATTAATTGCTTGTGATAATGTTCCTAAAGTTACCCATTGTTCTGCACTTGCATTTGTAAATAATCTTGCTTTAACAACTGCATTAGAAATTACAGCACTATTTTGAATAATTTTAATTGTGTTTACTTGGTTATTAGATGATAAACTATAGTTCACATAACCATTAGCATCTTTAGGAATAAACATTGTTGAAATATCCCCATCAACCATATAACTAAATAATCCATCTCTTGTTTCTTGACTACTAGATGTAAAGGTTGGATTGTTTTGTGAAGGTATAAATTCCCCATTATTTATTTCTAATTCTTGGAATCTAACCCATTTATCAGCTCCAACTTTAGTTCTAGTAATTTCAAATTTTAAATAACGAGCTTGCAGATTTAAACCATCTACTTTTTTTGCATTATATGAAATTTCATGACTTGGTAAAACAAAACCAATTTCATCAGTATTTTCAGCTTCACCTGGGTTATTTTCATTTTGATTACCTAAAAGCATGATTTCTGTCCAAGTTTCACCATCAGTAGAAACTGAGAACTTTCCATGACGTGGATAATCCCATTCGCTATCAGTACATATAGCTTTAAATGAATTTAAAGTTATTTCTTGACCTAAATCATATGTGAAATACTTGCCAACATTTTGTGATCCCTGATAAGCAGTAGCCGTAGTAAGATCACCATCAAATACATTCAATGGTTTATCGATTGAAAAATTCTACTTGTAATTGATTTCTCTTTAATCTCAACTGTATTTACAATAAATTTATTAAGATCAAAAGTTACTTCAGCCTCATTATTATTAATAATACGAACATAACGAGCATCAGCACTTACATTACCAGCATTTACGTTTTGCCACTCATAACTATTTTTAGAAACTTGAATGGTCAAACTATCATTTGTAATTCACTAACAATATCTTTAATTCATGAATTCGATCTAGTTTTAAACCTACATAATCACCATTAGCTAAAGTAATCCC
>ENA-OQJP01000519-OQJP01000519.1-human-gut-metagenome-genome-assembly--contig:-NODE-519-length-10440-cov-1.817318_pt1 | contig 10440 bp, 12 predicted proteins | sample MGYA00242611_ERZ504778 | MGnify/ENA primary metagenome ERZ504778 (study PRJEB26092, sample SAMD00036349) | human gut metagenome | host: Homo sapiens | study: EMG produced TPA metagenomics assembly of...
AATTTCTTGTTTATTAAAAATTTCTCCCGCTTCGTTCATCCAGCAATATTTTATTGCTGTTCCACCAATATCAAATACTAGATACATCGCTCAATCCTCCTACTAATTAATAATATCATAGATTTTAATCGGAGTGTTTATTAATCTTATTTTGAAAAAAGTTCTCATAAAAAAACTAGAAAATTATTATGTAAATAACTTCTAGTTTTATAATCCGTAAAGGAACCTCTATTGTTCAAAGGGATATACAGCTTTGCTACTAAAAAAGCAGTAGTCAAAAACATTACTCAAATAATAAGATTCATTGTATTATTATATAGTACTAAATTAAATGTCTTTTTATCCATCCGGCGATAAGATAAAACATACAGTCCACTAGCTAAGGCTAGATAAACTGCTGTAATCAAACCACTATTTAGTGACTGATTCAATGTATAAACAGCACGATTTCCTAAATCAAAATCAGTTACACCATATGAGTAAAGATTTGTGAACATTCCAAACATGCTTAGATCACCTAACATTGTATTAAAATCTCCAACCAGCATTAAAAATTGATTAAAGATCAATGAAAGATGATAATTAATATCAAATAAATATAAATGATAGGTATCATATTTTCCAGTATTCGTAAGGAAAATTCGGGCAAAAGGGATAATTCCAAAAAATTAGTGCAGCTAATGCTACTAGAATTAAAATAGCAGGTACTTTCTTTTTAAAACATGATGATAGAAAAGTCGCTAATCCCCCAAGAATAAAATTAAAATTATTCCATAACTAATGAAGGCAAGAGTAGCTGCTAATACCATCCGTAATATATCTTTTTCAACACCACTTAAAATAATAAAGACCATTAAGAATGTCGCAAAAGAAATAACCAAATAAACAAAACTGCCCACTAGCATACCACCTACTTTACCGATTACTAACTCTAAACGTGATATTTTTTTGATAATAATAATCTCATTGTCCCCTCGTGAATTTCACTTGCGAAAAGTCCCGAACCACTATTCGAACAAATAATCCAGATCAACATTCCTACTAATAAAACGAAAGCTAAAACTGCATAAAACATTAAAATATCTTGTGATAAAGAAAGATAAGTTGGCTTTTGACTCATTAAACCAAGATATTGATTTGATAGTATAAAACCAAAAAGCCACTAATAATCACACACGCAACAACCGGAATAAGCTTAAAACATTTTAATAAATGTCTTACTGAATAGTACTTTCATGATCATTTTCCTCCACTAACTGCTGATATAGTCCTTCTAGAGAAATCGTATCCTCTTTTAATAAATCTAATTCATAATCATTTTCATAAATAAACTTAACAATTTCTTTTTTACATTTTTGTTTATCATCTATACTTACTCTTAAAACTCCATTATTGAGCGTATAAAAATACCCTTTAGTTTCTAAATATGTTTGTAAATGCTCATTATGATTACAGCTTACAAGTAATTTTTCTTGATTAAATTCATTTTGAACTACATCAATAGGTTGATTTAAAACTACATGACCTTTATTGATCATAATAACATGATCAATGATCATTTCTAATTCCGTTAAAACATGTGAACTAATTAAAACCGTCATCTTCCGCTGCTTTACTAAACGTTTTAAAGTTTGAATAATTTCATAACGACTAGTTGGATCTAAATTAGCGGTTGGTTCATCCAGTAATAAAATCTCCGGCTTATGCATCATTGCTTGAATCAATCCAACTTTCTTTTTCATCCCTGTTGAAAATTTAGCAACACGTTTCAACTGATGTTCAACTAAATCAAATTCTTCTAATAATTCCTTAGTTCGTTTTAAAGCTTCATCATAGCTAAGATCAGACAACATCCCCATATAGACTAAATATTCTAAACAGCTCATATCACTATAAAAATTAGGAAATTCTGGAGAATATCCCATTATTGCCTTTGCTTCATTAGAACCTAACGGATACCCTTTGATCAAACCACTCCCTTTGGTCGGAAAAATCAAGCCCATCAGCAATGACATAGTTGTTGACTTTCCTGCTCCATTCGGCCCAATCATACCGTAAATTTTTCCTCCCTCTAAACTAAAAGACAAATCATCAATTGCTTTATAATTACCAAAAACTTTATCCATATGTTCAATCACAATTAATTTATCCATGTTTAACACCTGCCTTTTTCATTAATCGATATTTTGGGTAGAAGACTAAACCAAAGCCGCCAGCAACAATTCCTATTACCAGTAACATAATCAAATAACGACTAATAGTGCTTTTTTCCACTGTAATTACAGTAGCATAATGAGTAACCTTTCCTTGACCATCATTATATGAAAAGATTAAATCATGCTCTCCTGCTAATAATTTAACATTAAAGTTTTTAGCTGTTGTCTTTTCAATCAAATTTCCTTGATCATAAACATACATCAAACCATTCTTTTCTGTTTTATAACTTATTTTAAATTCCCATCATTTACATCTTTTTCATTAAAATCAACTAATTCAAAATCTCGTTGATCAGTAAAACTATATAACTGCCCTACATTATCTTCAAGCTGCAATAGCTGATTATTTAAAGTTCGAGCACTCGTGACTGCCATTTTTAATCCCGCTACTAAACTATCATTTCTATAATCATATATTTGTGATAATGTACCATCATTATAGATTAATTTTGATTGTCCGATCACTGTAGTAATTTGACTCGAATCATAGTTCCTTTACCAAGGATCTTACTTTTTAACTCCTCATAATTACTTCCATTTAAAATCTTTAGAATATTCTTTGTACCATAGTCAGAATTATCATAATCCCTAACTAAATACGCTAACTCTTGAATCCCGTCATCATTAAGATCATTTGATTTTTAACTACACTATTTCCATTTTCAATTAAATTAAAACTAACTATATTTTCCAAAGGAACCGGATCACCCATAGAATTATCCCAATCATTATGATAATCAGTAATTAAGTATTCAAATAACTTTTTCACCAGTTTGCTCCACTAAGAACAGTCCTCATTTCATCATAAATACCATAAACAAGATCATCAACTCCATCATTGTCATAATCAATTCCTGTCACACTAAAACTATCTTCTTCATTTTCATAGATAACACCATCTTTTAATAATGAATATCGTACCGATAAGTCTTTCCCTTTAATGACTTGGAAACATTGACAGCCTTTATCATTATAAGCATTGATTACAAAATCTTTGATTCCATCATGATCAAGATCGCCTAGCACTTTAACATGAATATTGTTTTGCAATTTTTTATCATAACTTTTAGCAATATTAGTTTTTTGATAAGTTATATCATAACCATTCTTTAACGAATAATATAATCGCATTTCACTTTCACCAATATTGACTAGATCACTTATTCCATCATTATTCACATCACCTACGTCAATAATCGTAGTAGCACCTTCAAATGATTTATTATAAACACTTCTAAATGTTAACGATGCCCCATCAAGAATATTCTCATCAACAATAATTTCTGATTTACCATCATTATCATATCTGTAAATATCTAATTGTTTCACCAATTAAATAATGTTCATAATACTTATTATTTTCATCATAGCCTTTTTCTAATAATACCTTTTATCTGCCAGCGTATTTCCGTCATTTAAATTCATAATTACGATATGACTAGCAATTACCTCACCATTAGCGTTTAGTTCACTGACTAAACTTAAAAGATGATTATGTTTTTCATCATAATTAATCGCTTCAAAACCATTATTATGATAACCATCTGGAATGTTAAACGTAACTAAATTATCATCACAGCCACCTAAACCCATTTTTTAATTTGCGTTATTTTACCATTATTCAAAACAGACACGATTGTACCATCACTAAGATCAACAACTTTATTAACAACTTTAGCACTACCTAAGTACTCTATTGTTTTCAAATCTTGATCAACAAGCAGTGACACACCCCCGTCAACTTGTAATAAATAACGTTCTCCTTGATTAGCAAAATGAATTTTCACATTTTTACTATTAATACCATTAAGATTCAAATTAGTTTGTTTTAATACTGTACCATCATTTAATGAATAAGCGACAAGTCTTAACTTTCCAGTACTAGCATACGTTGGAACAACCAAAGCAGGCTGATTATCAAAAATACCTTTAACCGCTCTACTATAATCTAAATTATATTGCTCAACAGGAATATCCAGTTTAACCTCCATCTTTTCAAGATCAATAAGTATTAAATGAGGTATCTCTTTTTCACTATCTCCTTCATTTAATTCAATTTGTGGACTCCCCAAGTAAGCACTTATCAACATTAAATTATTATCTAATAAATCCATTCGATAACTCATAAAACTAATATTATGGATTCCTGTAGGAACTAGTTGACCGCTCCATTTATTATTGTTTTTAATAAATTTCCTAATTTCTCATCAATACCCTCTTCTAAATTTACTGTTTTAATAATTTTCCCATTCATTTGATCAATTTGATATAATTTGGCATCTTCTGTAGTTACATACAATTTATCTTTAATATACACAATATCCCAAATATTTAAATTGACTTTCCCCAAAGTATCATATCGTGGATCTTTAATTTCTTTAGGTGTTGTTAATGCAACTGTATAATTTAATTTTCCATTAGTTTTATTAAGACTTCCCAATTCTCCTAATTGTGTCGTAAAAATAACCTGATTATTAACTAATGCCATTTTCCAAATATTATCTTTCGCTTCATAATCAAATACAACCTGATAATCTTTTGTACTAATTCCTACTAAATGATAATTATAAATTAAATAGACAATATTATCATTAAATAGAATTTGTCTAATTGTGGCATTCTTATTCACTGCCTCATTATTATCATTAATCGTGTTATAAGAATATTTTGTAGCATATAATACTTTTGAAGTTTTTGAACTAACGATTTTAAAATCATCATAATCATCTTCACTATCAATATAAACAGCAACATCTTTAAGACCATCATTATCAACATCATCAATTATTTCAAATTCTTTAACCGGCTTACCAACTTTGATTTTAAAATCATCGTTACCAATAAAAACTAACTCTGATTGATTAGATACCATCAATCCGCTTAGTCCTTCGCCTAAATCAACATTTTTCCCATTACAGCCACCTTCAATTTCATTACCTTCACCATAACTAACTAAGCTATTTATGCCGGTAATTGCCTGTAGTGACATCAACGACATAGCCAAAATCAAAATCGTAGCGATTAAAAAAGTAAGCATTTTCTTCATTCTAAGCATCTCCTTTTAATATCATGTTTCATAACAAAACTGTATCATTCCCTATAGTACAGTTTCATTATATCATCACATTAACTGTATCACAATAGATAGTACACCTTTTTAGAAAAACTTTAGAAATACTTAATGACTATAAATCGTCAATATTTCCTAGGAAATACTAGTAAAATTATGATATTGCTAGGAAATGACAAATATAAATGATAGAATGAAAATAGATAATAAGTCGATTTTAACAAGGTTTTTTGGATTAAAGAGAATATAAAAAGGAGGACAGACCCATGAACCCGTTAACAGCAGAAATCGCCACCGCCCAAAATAGTGATAATAAACTAATTTTAATTATCGGTGGTCCTGGGAGTGGTAAATCAAAACTTATTCATGACTATAGCAATGAAACCGGTATTCCAATTCTAAATCTTGATCAGATCTTTAAAGATGATTGTAGTGAAATCATCACTGTAATGAATGACTTTATTGATAACTACGATAAAGAAGTTCTTTTGTTGGATAATAAAAGAGTCCTTTATGCTAAGGACTCAAATATCGATATGTTAACATTTTTAAAAGAATTAGCTAAAAAAATAATTGTTGTAGCAACATGGAATGGTACTATTGCTGATAATAAACTAATTCATATTCGTTCTAAACTACCAGCTAATCTTGAATATTCTTTAAAAAATGAACAAATTAAATTTATTAAATGTTAAAAATAGAAGCATAGCTTCTATTTTTTCATTTCTTTAATAACTTTTTGACGTGTAAATTCTTCTCTTTCTTTTTCTTCCAACGCTTCTGAAATAACCTTAATAGTTGATTCGAAGCGCGGAATCGAAATATTTCTTAAAGCGTTAGCACGTTTTTGGGTTTTACGAATCGTATTAGCTAAACGATAAACACTATTTTCTACCTCTGCTAATAAAACTGTTAATTGTTTTACGTTGTAAAAACAATTATAAGCATAATCGACTTTTGAATTTGAACGTTCAATATCATAAGTCATCTTTAAGGGTTGTTTATCATAAGCAATCTTAGGAATCTCAACCCCCATAACACTTCGATAAGCAATTGAAATCCCATAATCCTCAGGTGTACTATTAACAATATCTGTAATTAACCCCATTGAAATATTAGCCTCTTGAAGTGCATCATATGCTTCTTGATATGAAGAAGTAATTCGATCACGAATAAGTTTTACATCATCTAATAAAGTCATCATTCTTTGATTAAAACGTTACGTTTTTGATCCATTAGATTATATCCAAGGTTCGCTAATTGCAATGATTTTTTCATTGCAATTAGATTACCTTTAGTTGGAACTACTTTCAAGGCCATGATTATTCACCTTCTTCTTGTAATTCTTTAATAATCTTCTTTTCTTTAATGTTTAAAGCGTTCAACCGCTTTTTCATGATTATAGTATTGATCTAACAGAGCATTATCTAAACGGTCTAAGGCCTCACGAGGAAGAACTGAAACTAGATCCCATCCTAAATCTAATGTTTCTTCAATACTACGGTTAGTATCAAAACCTTGGTTAATAAAGTATTCTTCAAATAACGACCAAAGCTAATGTATTTTTATCCATATCTGATAATTCATCTTCACCAATAACTGATGTCAATGAACGAACATCTTGAACATGGGCATAGCATGCAAATAATTGGTTTGCAATATCTTGATGATCTGCACGAGTAAACCCTTCACCGATTCCATCTTTCATTAAACGACTTAATGAAGGTAATACTCCTACTGGAGGATAAACTCCAGCTGAGTTTAAATCAACATCTAAAGTGATTTGCCCTTCAGTAATATATCCTGTTAAGTCAGGTACTGGATGAGTAATATCATTATTAGGCATTGTTAGAATTGGAATTTGGGTTACTGAACCTTCAGCATCTTTGATGATTCCTGCTCTTTCATATAATGAAGCCAAGTCAGAATATAGATATCCAGGATATCCTTTACGACCAGGAATTTCACCCTTACTTGAAGAAAATTCACGTAAAGCTTCACAATAAGAAGTAACATCGGTATAAATTACTAAAACATGCATATTTTGTTTAAATGCTAAGTATTCAGCAGCCGTTAAAGCACAACGTGGCGTTAAAATACGTTCAATAATTGGATCATTTGAAAGATTTAAGAACATGACTACTCTTTCCATAACCCCAGCTTCTTTAAAACTACGTTTAAAGTATTCAGCTACGTCATTAGTTACCCCCATAGCTGCAAAAACAACAGCAAATCCTTTACCCGCCTCATCAGCAATTTTCGCTTGTTTTACAATTTGAACTGCTAAACGGTCATGTGGTAAACCAGATACTGAGAAAATTGGTAGTTTCTGTCCACGAATCAATGTCGTTAAACAGTCAATTGAAGAAATTCCAGTATTAATATAGTTACGTGGATATACCCGTGATACAGGGTTTAATGGCAATCCATTGATATCCATTTCAGCTTCAGCATATACTTCACCTAAACCATCAATTGGGCGACCAGCACCAGAGAAAATTCTTCCAAGAATTTCTTTAGAAACTGGTAATTCCATCGGTTTACCTAATAACCTTGTTTTTGTATTTTCAAGTGACAAGCCATTTGTTCCCTCAAATACTTGAACAACAACTTTTTCACCTTCGATTTGAACAATTCGACCAGCTCGAGTTGTTCCATCTTTTAGTTGAATATCAACCATTTCATCGTATGAAGCACCCTTAACGTGGTCTAAAACGACTAATGGCCCATTTATTTCATTTAAGCCTACATATTGTAATGACATAATCATTTTCCTCCTACGCTACAGATTTGATTGCTTCATCAATATCATGATAATAAGTATCTAATTTTGCAATATTATCATTTGGAATATCATATTTCATTTTAATAACTTGATCAAAGATTCCAGTATCTACGATACGTCTTACGACTTTACCTTGATTTACCGCTTCTTTACAACGTTTATTTAAATATAAAATTACTTCCATCATTTTTAATGTTTTCCATTGGTACATAAGTGTCATCTTTATGGAACGCATTTTGTTGCAAATATCCAACTCGAACTACCTTTGCAACCTCAATAATTAATTTTTGATCTTCTGGCAATACATCAGGACCCATTAATTGAACAATTTCGTTCAATTTTGCTTCTTCTGCTAAGATATAAGCAATTTCTTGACGATCACTTACAAATTTAGGCCCAACATTTTTACTATACCACTTTTCAAGATCATAGACATAATCACTATAACTTTGTGTCCAGTTAATTGCAAAATAGTGACGAGCATAAGCTAGAGCTTTGTCTAATGCCCAGAAACAACGTACGAAACGTTTAGTATTTTGAGTAACTGGTTCTGAGAAGTCTGCCCCTTGAGGTGAGACTGCTCCGATAATTGATACTGAACCTTCTTGTCCATTTAATGTTTCCATATATCCAGCCCGTTCATAGAATTGTGATAAACGAGATGGTAAATAAGCTGGGAACCCTTCTTCAGCAGGCATTTCTTCTAGACGACCAGAAATTTCACGAAGTGCTTCAGCCCAACGAGATGTTGAATCAGCCATAATAGCAACATGATAACCCATATCACGATAATATTCTGCTAAAGTAACTCCAGTATAAATACTTGCTTCACGTGCCGCAACTGGCATGTTTGATGTATTGGCAATTAAAACCGTACGGTCAGTAAGTGGTTTACCACTCTTAGGGTCGATCAATTCACTAAATTCTTCAAGAACTTGAGTCATTTCGTTTCCACGTTCACCGCACCCAACATAAACGATAATGTCTGCATCGCACCATTTAGCAATTTGGTGTTGGGTCATTGTTTTACCTGTACCGAAACCACCTGGAATAGCAGCTGTTCCTCCTTTAGCAATCGGGAACAGCGTATCGATAACCCGTTGACCAGTTACTAGAGGTGTTCCAATTGGTAATCGTTTTGTGACTGGGCGTGATTGTTAATTGGCCATTTTTGGCATAATGTACATTCAATGATCTTACCATGAGCATCTTCAATTTTCATGACCACATCATTGATTGTATATTGACCATCTTCAACCACTTCAACCACTTTACCACTAATCAATGGACTAACCATACATTTATGAACGATTAAATCAGTTTCAGGTGTTGTTGCATAAATAGTTCCACCTTTGACTTCATCGCCAACTTTAACAGTCATTGTAACATCCCACTTTTTAGCAATATCTAAAGAATCAACATTGCTTCCGGCTTGGATAAATGCTCCTGATTCTTTTTCAAGTGCTTTTAGTGGACGTTCAATCCCGTCAAAGATATTTCTTAAAATTCCTGGGCCTAACGTTGCACAGATTGGCGAACCAGTTGAAACAACTGGTTCACCTGGCTTAAGACCAGTAGTAGTTTCATATACTTGGATGGTAGTAAATTCTTTAGAAATTGAAATTACCTCACCCATTAATGAATCATTACCTACATATACCATTTCCAACATGGAAAAAGACACTGTATCTTTTACTTTTACAACGGGTCCGTTAATAGAATAAATTACATTATTGTTCATATATTAACCCCCTGTCTATTTAATCATTAATCCTGATGTTTTATAGAACCAATCCTTTTGGTTTTCTAAAGCAAAGTCTAATGATTCATCAACAACGACATTAGTAGCTTTATTTTAACAATAAATCCACCAATCGTAATCTTATCACTTACTTCTACTTCTAAAGCTGTACCATAAGCTTTAATCAATTCATCTTTATATTTCATATCAGCTTCTCTAAGTTCAAGAGTTGAATCACTCATTGGATATAATTTCCCAATTTCTTCCATATGTTTAACTAGATACGCCTGATAATCTTTGCTATTTGCAAAAGCAACTAATTTATCTTTAGCTTCACTAAAGATATTAGCTACATATTCATCTCTTTTTTCAACTAACTTCTTAGTCTTTTCTTCTTGTGATGAAGAAGCTTCAACACTAGCATTTGAAGAAATTTCTACTAACTCTTTAGCAAGTAATGCTTCGGCATCTTTCTTAGCTTCAGCTTTAATTTGGTTGTATGCTTCTTCTTCAAGACGCTTTGCTTCATCTAAGATTTTTTCTTCTTCAAGATTTGCTAATCTTTCAATCTCTTCTTTCATATAAAGAAATACTTGTTCTTTCTTTTCCATAGCATTCCCCTTCTATA
>ENA-OQJP01000520-OQJP01000520.1-human-gut-metagenome-genome-assembly--contig:-NODE-520-length-10434-cov-2.408751_pt1 | contig 10434 bp, 11 predicted proteins | sample MGYA00242611_ERZ504778 | MGnify/ENA primary metagenome ERZ504778 (study PRJEB26092, sample SAMD00036349) | human gut metagenome | host: Homo sapiens | study: EMG produced TPA metagenomics assembly of...
GTCGGGCTTAACTGTTCTTTCGGAGCCCGTCAATTGAAACCCTTTCTTGAACAGTTGGCTGCTCGTGCTCCTTATTATATCAGTGCCTATCCCAATGCGGGATTGCCTAACAGTCTGGGTACATACGACCAGACTCCGGCTGAAATGGCAGATGAGATCAGGGAGTACATTCATGAAGGGCTGGTAAATATAATAGGCGGTTGTTGTGGCACTACCGATGAATATATTGCTGCATATTCGTCTTTGATAGTAGGAGCTGTGCCACGTATACCGGCTTCTCTGCCCGATAATCTTTGGCTCTCCGGTTTGGAACTGTTGGAGGTAAAGCCTGAAAACAACTTTATCAATGTGGGCGAACGTTGCAACGTTGCCGGTTCACGTAAGTTTCTGCGTTTAATCAATGAGAAAAAATATGATGAAGCGCTAAGTATCGCCCGGCAGCAAGTAGAAGACGGAGCGCAGATTATCGACATAAATATGGACGACGGTTTGCTGGATGCGGAAAAGGAATGACCACTTTTCTCAATCTGATAGCATCCGAGCCGGAGATAGCCCGTGTTCCTGTAATGATAGATTCTTCTAAATGGGATGTGATAGTTGCAGGGTTAAAATGTATGCAAGGAAAGTCCATTGTCAACTCCATATCTTTGAAAGAGGGCGAAGAAAAGTTTCTTGAACATGCCCGTACTATAAAGCGATACGGTGCTGCCGCAGTCGTAATGGCTTTTGATGAACAGGGACAGGCGGATACGTACGAACGCAGAATTGAGGTGTGCGAACGCGCTTATCGTCTGTTGGTAGACAGGGTCGGTTTCAATCCGCAAGATATAATTTTTGACCCGAATGTACTTGCAGTGGCTACGGGTATGGACGAGCATAATAACTATGCAGTCGATTTTATCCGTGCTACCGGTTGGATACGGAAGAACCTGCCCGGCGCTCATGTCAGCGGTGGAGTCAGTAATCTTTCATTTTCCTTTCGGGGTAATAATTATATTCGTGAAGCAATGCATGCGGTCTTTCTTTATCATGCCATTCGCGAGGGGATGGATATGGGTATCGTAAACCCTGCCACTTCCGTACTTTACACCGATATACCCGCCGATATTCTGGAACGTATCGAAGATGTTGTTCTCAATCGTCGTTCGGATGCTGCCGAGCGGTTGATTGAGACTGCCGAACGGTTGAAAGCCGAGGCGGAAGCGGCCAAGAATTCTCTCTCTAACGGTAACTCCCAGCTTTCAAGCCTCAGTTCTCAGCTTGCCTGGCGTGAAGATACCGTAGAGGAACGTTTGAAGTATGCTTTGACAAAAGGCATCGGAGATTATCTGGAAGAAGACCTCGCTGAAGCTTTGAAAGTTTATCCCAAAGCTGTAGATATCATTGAAGGTCCGCTGATGGCCGGAATGAACCATGTTGGCGATTTGTTCGGTGCGGGTAAGATGTTCCTTCCGCAAGTGGTGAAAACGGCACGTACTATGAAGAAAGCGGTGGCTGTTCTTCAGCCTGTCATTGAATCAGAAAAGCAGGAAGGGGCTGCCTCTGCCGGCAAGGTGTTGCTTGCTACGGTGAAAGGTGATGTGCACGACATTGGGAAAAATATTGTTTCCGTAGTAATGGCTTGCAACGGATATGAGATAATTGACTTGGGAGTAATGGTTCCCGCTGAAACGATTGTGCAGCGGGCCATAGAGGAAAAGGTAAACATGATTGGGTTGAGTGGCCTTATCACTCCTTCGCTGGATGAAATGGTACATGTTGCCATTGAATTGGAAAAGGCGGGACTCGATGTACCACTGTTGATAGGTGGCGCTACCACTTCTCCTTTGCACACGGCATTAAAGATTGCTCCGGTTTATCATGCTCCGGTTATTCACCTGAAAGACGCCTCGCAGAATGCAACGGTGGCAGCCCGTTTGATGAATCCTAACCAAAAGGAAGAGTTCGTGAAGAAGCTTTCTAACAAGTATCAGCAGTTGCGCGAGAAAAATCAGGAGAAACAAGTTGAAACGGTATCTCTTGAAGAGGCAAAGGCTAATCGGCTGAATTTGTTTTGAGGTTTTCACTGTCGTATTGCAGATATAAGAACAAGAGAACAGAAAAATATGCAGCAAAAAGTATACATTGCAACATACTCTATTCTCTTGTCCTTATGTCTGAAAACGCTGTAATTTTTATGTCCTATCCCGTGAATCAGCTTTTTATCTTTTTCTTATACTGTTCAAACCTTGCCGTTATATCCCTCACGAAGTTATAAGTTTCTATCCCACGGAAATACCCGTTCTTGCAAACCGGATCGGTAAAGTACTCTTCATTGCTCTTCAAGAGGATGAAGTTTTCCACGTTATCCCGCCACACATATTTGTTTTTGCCGTATTTTTCAGCCAATGCCATAGCATCGAATACATGTCCTATACCGGAGTTATATGATGCCAGAATAAAATTAATCCGTTCTTCTTGGGGAATTTTCGAGAAGCTTTTGGCTGTGGCGGCAATATATTTCGTGGCAGCTTTAATGCTTTCTTCGGGGTTTTGTTCTTTTCCCGGAGGAACTCCCATGGCACGAGCTGTGGCAGGCATCAGTTGCATCAGTCCTTTTGCACCTGCCCATGAAACGGCGGTAGTATCAAAGTTGGATTCAGTATAAGCTAAAGATGCCAATAAACGCCAGTCCCAATTAATGTCTGGTGCATATTTCTTGAATAGATGGTCGAAGTGTGATATTTTCCCTTCTCGCAGAGATAGAATAGGAGAGTGTGGGATAGCTTTGCCAATTTCAAAATACCGCTTCATACTCGCGGTATAAGCCGGAGAAGTCATGTTTTTCTCATGCCATTTATTGGCAGCTTCTGCAAGCTGCGGACAATCTTTACGTACAGCCCACGAAGCCCGTTGGTCGAAACTGATAGAAAGCCCGATGTTGAGGTTCGGGTAGTAGGTGGTATTGAGGCGGGCTACATCATTGTCCGCTACGGTATACGGTATTTTGCCTTGTGAAACTTGCATAATAAGGTCTTCAATCGTGATGCTGTCATTGCTGACCTTATGGATATGGATGCCGCCACCCAGCTCCTTGTCCAGGTTGACAAGCCGTTCATAATACTTTCCGGGTTTTACGTTACACATCCTTTCCGATAAGTTCCGTTACATCTTTCAACGGTTTTGACGCGGCCGCCTGTACGTTGTACGATGACCTGATGGGTAATCACCTCCTCACCGCAGTATGTCAGACTGTCTTTCCATCTTTGGTGATGGGCAGGTTGTAGGCAATGAGATCGCCTTCGCCTGCAAGAAGTCTTTCAATCAGGTCGTGTATGTTTTTGGCAACTTTATTTTTAACTTGACGCCGAGGCTTTTGGCAAACTGTTCACCCAATTCATATTGAAATCCCATGTCCTGGCCGCGGTAAATAAAATAGGATGTAGAACTGTATAAAGTCAGCACTACCAGTTCTCCGTTATCTTTTATCTGTTGTAAATCAACAGCTTCTTCTTGTTCGGCTGCTGCATTATGATTGCCGCGACACCCCATAACACTGCAAAGCAAGACTAATGCAATCAGTAATTGACAGTGGAAAGCTGGCAAATTGCGCCCGGTTGGGGAAGTACGCTCGGCCATATGTACTGTTCGAATTATTTATAAATGTTTTTTGATATACATTGTGAGAATATCGATTGCTACCTGATTGTTTCCGCCTTCCGGTACGATAAGATCGGCATATCGCTTGCAAGGCTCTATAAATTGCAGATGCATAGGTTTCAGAATACGCGTGTAGCGTTCCATTACAGCCTCGGCCGTGCGGCCACGCTCTACGACATCGCGCTGGATGACGCGGATAAGGCGTTCGTCCGGGTCTGCGTCAACAAAGATTCTGAGGTCCATCATGTTGCGCAGCTTCTTGTCACATAGGGCAAGGATGCCTTCAATGATAATGACTTCCCGAGGCTCGATGTGGATTGTTTCGGGCTGTCGCGTGCAGGTCAGGTAGGAATAGGTAGGTTGTTCGATGCTTTTGCCTTCGCGAAGCATGGATACGTGTTTGGACAAAAGTCCCCAGTCGAAAGCATCCGGGTGGTCGAAATTAATATTCTGCCGTTCTTCTACTGGCACATGGCTGCTGTCTTTGTAATAAGAGTCCTGAGGTAATAAAACTACTTCACCAGCCGGCAGGCTTTCAACAATTTTACGTACGACGGTGGTCTTTCCCGACCCGGTTCCGCCTGCAATTCCTATTATTAACATCCGTTTAAGTATATATTTGAAAAAAACGAGTATTTTTGTGTCTTAAAAATGTTATTGTTTCGATTGACAAATATAGATTAAATCATTTAAATAACAAAGTTATGGTAAAGCATATTGTATTATTTAAGCTGAAAGACGAAGCTTCTGCTGACGAAAAGTTAGCGGCGATGAATGATTTTAAGAAAGCTATTGAAGCGCTACCTGCTAAAATACCAGTTATACGTAAGATTGAAGTGGGATTGAACATTAATCCGGCTGAGACTTGGAGTATAGCTCTTTACAGTGAGTTCGATACTTTGGACGATGTGAAATTCTATGCTGCACATCCCGATCATGTAGCTGCCGGTAAGCTTATAGCCGAGGTTAAGGAAAGCCGTGCTTGTGTAGACTATGAAGTATAAATAAAATATGGGATAATAACATGAAGAAAAAGTATAATTCTCCATACTTCTGTTGCTGTTTGCCGTAGTGGTACAAGCACAGATACAAGAGCCGGTTAAGTTTAAGTCGGAATTAAAGACTTTGCAGGCTGGTGAAGCGGAAGTTGTCTTTACCGGAACTATTGATAAGGGCTGGCATGTGTACTCGACCGATTTGGGCGATGGCGGACCTATATCGGCCACATTCAATGTCGAGTTTATTTCAGGTGCGGAACTTTGTCGGAAAATTAAAACCGGTAGGGAAAGAGGTGGCCGCATTCGATAAGTTGTTTGAAATGAAAGTGCGCTATTTTGAAAATACCGCTCAGTTCGTACAGAAGTTGAAACTGACCGGTGGCGAATATAAGGTAGAAGGTTTTTTGGAATATGGCGCATGTAATGATGAGAATTGTTTACCGCCTACACAAGTGCCGTTTAAGTTTTCGGGCAAGGCGGAAGGTACAACCGTTAATGGACCGGCAGCCGATAAGGCTGCGGATGCCGGAAATGTAGAATTGGAAAAATCTTCTGATACCGCTCAAACCGCAGCTATGGCCGTTATTGGCGGTGCGGAAAGCAATACCGGAATAAATGTTGCCGGTGATGGAACCACCGATCTTTGGAAGCCGGTTATCGATGAACTGCAAGCATTAGGCGAAACCGTTTCACAGGAAGATATGTCTTGGATTTATATTTTTATCACAGGATTTGTAGGTGGACTGCTGGCTTTGTTTACGCCTTGCGTATGGCCAATTATCCCTATGACTGTCAGCTTCTTCCTGAAACGCAGTAAAGATAAGAAGAAAGGTATCCGCGATGCCTGGACATACGGTGCGTCTATTGTAGTGATATATGTTGGTTTAGGGCTGTTGGTTACCGGGATATTTGGCGCCAATGCTTTGAACTCATTGTCGACGAATGCTGTTTTTAACATCTTCTTCTTTTTGATGCTGGTCGTTTTCGCAGCTTCTTTCTTTGGGGCTTTTGAAATTACGCTTCCTTCCAAATGGAGTAATGCCGTGGATTCAAAAGCAGAAAAACAGGCGGTTTGCTGAGCATATTCTTAATGGCATTTACATTGTCATTGGTGTCATTCTCATGTACAGGTCCTATTATCGGTTTCTTGTTGGTACAAGTGTCCACTACCGGTAACATGATAGCTCCGGCTATTGGCATGTTGGGCTTTGCCATTGCCTTGGCACTGCCGTTCACTTTGTTTGCATTGTTCCCGTCCTGGCTGAAGTCAATGCCCAAATCAGGCGGTTGGATGAATGTAATCAAGGTAACGCTTGGATTCCTGGAATTGGCGTTTGCGTTGAAATTCCTTTCCGTTGCTGACTTGGCTTACGGTTGGCGCATACTCGACCGTGAGACATTCCTGGCTTTATGGATTGTGCTGTTTGCCCTGCTTGGATTCTATCTGTTGGGCAAAGTCAAGTTCCCGCACGATGATGATGACACAAAAGTCAGTGTACCCCGTTTCTTCATGGCATTGGCCTCATTGGCGTTTGCCGTATATATGCTTCCCGGTTTGTGGGGAGCGCCGTTGAAAGCTGTCAGCGCTTTTGCGCCGCCCATGCAGACTCAGGATTTCAATCTTTACAATAATGAGGTGCATGCCAAGTTCGATGATTACGACCTCGGTATGGAGTATGCCCGCCAGCATGGCAAGCCGGTGATGCTTGACTTTACCGGTTACGGTTGTGTGAACTGCCGTAAGATGGAACTTGCCGTATGGACCGACCCTAAAGTTAGCGATATTATTAATAATGACTATGTACTCATTACACTTTATGTAGATAACAAAACTCCGCTTTCTTCACCGGTGAAGATTATGGAGAATGGTACGGAACGTACTTTGCGTACGGTGGGCGATAAGTGGAGTTATTTGCAGCGTGTAAAGTTCGGTGCAAATGCGCAGCCTTTCTATGTGTTGATTGACAATGAAGGCAAACCGCTCAATAAGTCATATTCGTATGATGAGAGTATTCCGAAGTACATTGAGTTCTTGCAGACCGGATTGGAGAACTACAAAAAAGAGAAATGATAAATTAAATTGGAAAAAGGATGCTGTATAAGCGTCCTTTTTTCATAATCCGTTTTTTATTTATGAAACACATTATCGACATTGACACTTGGGAACGTCGTGACAATTACGGCTTTTTCCGAACGTTTTTAAATCATGGTATTCGGTGACTACCGAGATAGACTGTACGGAGGCCAGTGCTGCTGCAAAACAGTCCGGACTACTCTTTTTTCTTTATTACCTGTATGCGGTTCTCCGTTCAGCCAACGAGGTGGACGAACTCCGTTACCGTACAGACAAGAACGGACAGGTCGTTTTTCATGATCGGGTGGACATTATTTCTCCGATAGCTGTTCCGGGAAAGACTTTTTATACGGTTCGTATTCCTTATCATGAAGACTTCAAACATTTTTATGCCGAGGCCTATGCACTGATTACAAACATCCCTGAGGACGGAGACCCTTATAACGCTGAAAGGGTATTGATGCAACAAGGTGATTACGATGTGGTGCATTTGAGTGCGGTGCCCAAGATGTATTTCACTTCAACTACTTATACCGTTGCCGAAGCCGGTAACGGCTGCAGCCATCCGTTGATGACTACCGGTAAAGTGGTGTCCCGCGGAGAGCGTCTGGTCTTTCCGCTTTCCATATATGTGAATCATGCTTTTGTAGATGGGTCGCATCTGGCGTCCTTCTTTGAAAAGATAGAGAAGCATTTGAAAGAAATTTCGCACGGGCAAGTCGTTTTTTAGCCATAATTCCGCTATCCTGAAAAAACAACTTGGATTTTTTGCCGTAACAATCGGTTTTGTGTAAAGAAATCTGATATTACAGTTTTGTTACAGAATTAATCTTTAGCTTTGCACACGTGAAATCAATGTTAAATGATATATTCAGGAACAGTTATGATAAAAAAGGATTCTTATACGTGGAAAATCTATGGTTTGGTAGTAGTGGTATTATGTATTGTACCTGCTTTTCTGCATGCACAGGAGAAAGACTTTACTACATGGGCAAGTGCCGGTTTTAAATATAAAGTAAAGCCGGCATTTACCTTGTCCGGAAAATTGGAATGGCGTACAAAGGATGATTTGGGTAAGACAGACCGCTGGGGATTGGATGTGGGTGGAGCCTATTCTGTGCTTCCTTTTCTGAAAGTAGCGGCCGGTTACGAAATCCATTACCGCAATCGTGGAGAAGCCGGTTGGAAATTCCGTCACCGTTATCATTTTGACGGAACGCTTTCCACGCGTGTACAAAGACTGAAGGTTTCACTTCGTGAGCGTTTTCAACATACTTTCGACAGCAGTGGCGATGAGTTTCGTTGGCGTTCGCGTGTTAAATTGGCGTATGATATTCCGAAATGCAAGATAGAGCCTTATGCTTCTGTTGAAATGTATAACGGATTGAACCGTGGAGAACGGTTTGATGTACAGCGTATGCGTTATCGTGGCGGAGTGGTGCTTCCGTTGTTTTCTGATTGTTGGGAAGCGGACGTCTTTTATTGCCGTCAGTGGGAGAGTAAGGCGCGAAAAAATATAGTAGGAGTGGCTTGTACTTATTCTTTCTGATAAGAACGGGCTGTCATTGTTTTTCTTGCGGTGTTCCTTTTTCAAGCAGAAGTTAAAGCCTGCATACACTTGCAGTGTCCCGAAGCCGTTGTTCAATGAGAAATTGTTCCGGTAATAATCGTATGTTCTGCCTACGAATGAAGTACCTGCAAAATATTTGCTGTTGTTGTACACGATACCTACACGCAGGATGAAGTCGATATTGAAGTTTTTGTACCATTCGTCTGTTTCTTCTTCCGCTTTTCTGATGCGTGAGGTTTTGTAGGCTACTGCCGGATTAAGTGACAAGCAGGCAAGGCAGTTGCGTGCAAATACCCAGTTATAGGCATAGCCGAAGTTAAGGCTGATATTGGTGTATTTTATATGATTTACTTTCATGCCCGGATTCATCGTTTCCTGAATGATAGGGGGCAATTGGGTGTAATCAAAATCCAGATTATGCGCAGATACGGAAAATCCGGTAATAAAAGAGCCGGCACTGCGCCGCTGGTTGGTGGACTGGCTGAAAGCGGCAGGATAAGAAAAGCGTCTGTTATTGAATATATAATATAGATTCAACCCTTTCATCTTTACTTTCAGCCCGTTGAAATCTTCAGAATAATCGGTTGGAATACGGTCGGAGAACCCTGTTATTTTGTGTATTTTGTAAGAGTTTCCGGTACGTTTATAAAAAATATCCACACCTAGTTTAGAACTGTAAAGACTGAGGTCGAACTCTCTGCCTCTTTTTTTTCCGTTTTTCTTTCCGTAAAGTCCGTCTGCATCGACAGCCCATCCTAGAAAAAGCCAGCGCCAGCCAAAGTAAACGCCTATTTTATTATGTGGTTTTGGTGAGAAACGCAAACGTTGCGGTTCGGGGGTACCGCTTCCTACGGAATAGTATTCGTAATTAGTGAAATGATCGAGCATTAAGGCGTAGTTATATCGATTGGGGCTGATATATGCTGTGTCGAAATCGCTGAAATCGAGGAATTTTTTATTGCTCTTTTGATAATTTCCGAACGTTTATGGACAGTACGGTCAGGTGCAATAAAATTGCTTTCTTCATTTTGGGCAAACAAAGAAAGCATCACCGACATACATATGCAAAAGCAGATTCCTCTTAGCATTCTATTATTGCTTTATTGATACGAAGATAGTGAATTTCCGTTTAATAAAGAGTAGAATACGTCCTTTTCCTTTTTATTTCCTGAATTTTACATAGGTTTGTAACATCATAACGATACCTTTGTCGCAAAATCTAAAAATACAGTATGTACGCAACCAAAATTCCTAGTGATGAACGTTCTTTGGTACTTCGTTTGATTGAAGGAGAAGAAGATGCTTTTTGTGAGCTTTATGCTGCCTATAAGAATCGTTTGATATACTTTGCTATGCGCTTTTTGAAATCGCGTGAATATGCGGAAGATATTTTTCAGGATGCTTTTACAATAGTGTGGCAGGGACGCCGTTTCATCAATCCGGATGCTTCATTTTCCGCTTATCTGTATACAATCGTGCGAAACCGTATACTGAATCAGCTACGCGATTTGTCTTATCAAGATAAATTAAGGGAACAGATACTTTCACAAGCTGTGAATTATACCAACGAAACAAGAGATGAAATTATAGCAAACGACTTGCGGCAATTTATTTCCTGTGCATTGCAACAGTTGACCCCTCGCCAACGTGAAATATTCGAGATGAGTCGGGAGCAACAAATGTCTCATCGTGAAATAGCTGAAGTATTAGGTATTTCTGTTAATACGGTACAAGAATCCATTTCCATATCATTGAAAACACTGCGTGCTTATTTGGAAAAGAATTCGATAGTAGGTTCTGATTTGATTTTGATTCTTATTTGTTTGAATTTATAAAATGATAAATTCAGGTATTTATTCGACAAAAAATATTGATTTGAACTTGCTTATTTATGTAGAATCACTGACTTTATTTTGTACTTTTCTGTGTTTTCAGTTATTGATAATCATGATTTTATTATTAATAAAGGCTTTTGGTTAACAGTGTATATTAAAAAATATTAATCACACCCCAGTCATTCTTTTCTTATGTGTATATCTTAATGTCAAAGGGTTATTTTTAATAATCTTGCTTCATTTAGAATTATATTTTATGAAAAATAGTGAAAATAATAAATCACTGCTGCGTCGTTATTTGGACGATCTGTATACAAT
>ENA-OQJP01000523-OQJP01000523.1-human-gut-metagenome-genome-assembly--contig:-NODE-523-length-10355-cov-2.718713_pt1 | contig 10355 bp, 15 predicted proteins | sample MGYA00242611_ERZ504778 | MGnify/ENA primary metagenome ERZ504778 (study PRJEB26092, sample SAMD00036349) | human gut metagenome | host: Homo sapiens | study: EMG produced TPA metagenomics assembly of...
CGGAAAATCGAAATCCATTATAGCTTTGTCGGACAGGTTGATACCGAGCAGGAGCCGACGCAAGTTGTCAACCATGACCGCCGCAACATGGTAGATGTAAAAAGTATCGCTATCTAACCCCAGCAAAATTTGTTCCCGACCAGCCGTCATCAATATATTCATCAATCACATTCAAATGATGTTCTTTTGCATATAGACGCAACATACTTCTTTGTGTGGTAATGCTGGAACTTTCGCCCTGTAATTCATCATCTCGGCTTAACCTAAGATAAAGTGCAGTATTGTAAATCTGTTGTTTCATTGTCAGTTATCCTCCTTTATAACTAACCCGTGTTTACAATACCTGCTTGCAAGTAAAGTATAACACGAGTACTTTTTGTCATTCAATCTATTTCTTACAACTGCACCGATTTTATGCGATTGTCTGCTTTGCTTTTTCCAACATGACATCAGTTAGAAGTTCTTCCATTGTCTTTCCCTTTTCGGAGAAATGCTCTTTTACAACAATCTTTGTCTTTCCTCTGTTGCCAATGCCACACTTGTTATTTTTCTTTTGAATTGTTTTTACAGCATTATCAATAACACATACCCCCTTTCTGTAAAATCTTTCTAAGCAATTCAACGGCTTTTGTCATAGCCCACAGGACTTCCACCTCTGCATAGTTCTTATGTAGCCGTACCCATTGCGTGCGACGCTTTTAACGCTCAAGCTGTGGCTGTACGGGAGTATCATTATCTGACAGCACAGGTCATGGCGATAAAAGAGGACAAATCTTTTACAAGAACACAGATAGGTTGTCGCTCACTTTTGCAGGAGAAAGGTCATGGCGTATCTGTTTCAACGGCTCGCTGTCTGTCAAAGGTATTGAATTGCTTTATTCAGTTGTCAAAGAGCGATTGAAAGAGAAAATCATCTTTCCTATATATCGCGTTGGAAAAGAGTAAAAGCGTAACCAATATTCAAAACTTTTTCTTTTCTTGTACCATATAGGGAAAGAAATTGTCATTCTGCTAAGTTGATGATGAAAAGATTTCTTTTCACACCCTAACTACCTATGCAATACCGTTACTGCCAACTATGAAATGAAAGATTTTGTTTGCTCCATATAGGGAACGACAACTACCAAATGTTAAGTTGAGAATGAAAATATTTTCTTCTTTTCACATCAACACTCAACTGCTAATACCTGTTTGAATACAAATTGAAGATACTTTGTCTTCTTTCACATAACACTGTCCACTCATCTTGAATTTCCGACATTTTTTCAAAAACTTTTCTTCTTTCACTCCATATAGGGAATGGAAACCTTGATTTGATGACCTATTTTCAAAAAAAGTTAGATTTCCTTTTCTCGTACCATATCTGTACACAAGTTGATGTTTTGTTGCAGATATTTTGAAGAAATTAAAAAATACCGTCATTCTCTTGTGGGACAGCGGTATCTATGCGTTCTTCTATGGTTGATTTTTCTAATTGTAATAAGTGTTTATGCTTATCTTTGAGTTCTGCCTGCTCAATCATATCTTTCAGTATCGTTGTATGATTTTCTCTGTCTAATGCTTGTACCATTTTTATGGTTGGTGCAACCTGTCTTTGTAACCAATGTAATGCCTTTTGTAAAGTATAAGGTTCTGGTTTAGTCGTTAATCGTATCGGCTCTCTATTTTCCCCTATAAACCATGCCCAATCATCATTTGTTTTCCATTGACTTTTCGGTTTATCATCTTCTCTATCAACAAAGCGGACATAATGATTGATGATAGAAAAAGCGGTGCGTTCAGCGTCCCGATAGGTCAGTAAATCTACAACCGCATAATAGGCTCGTTCATTCTTCATGCGTATTTCAAAACGGTTCTTGATTTCTGTATCTTCAACTTCTATGCCATTTTTGACATACTGCTCGTAATTTTTCTGATAGGCACACATATATAACTCACTACTGGTTGAACCGAGATATAAGGTTTCTCCTGTATTCTTTGGTAAATCGCTACCACATTTTTCCGTACCGCTGTAATCTTTCTGCATACGAAAGTAGGAGATACATTCGCCAGCCTTGTATTTTTCCTTTAACTTTGGAATATCTAATATTCCTGCTTTATCATTGATTGCCAAGTCAAGTCGTTTCATCTTACCACCTGCCGTTAAACAATCCAGCATAAAGTCATACCATGAGCGTTCCTGTGCCAATAGATAACTTTCCATTTGCCGACACCCTCTGCCTTTTAGTTCTAATAAAACACCTAAATGCTCTTGCATGGAACACATGATGTTGATGTCGCCTAAAACATATTTGCTTTCATATCCGTATTTTCCAAAATCTTCATAAAGCATATAATCGGCTTTTAGTTGTAATACTTCACGAATAATCTTTAATGCGTCTGTCGTAGGAAAGCGGACACGGAAGTAATCAATCAACAGAAATAGTGGTTCTTGCGGATTGAAACGCTCAATCTGTTTTTCTATCGTTTGTTTTAGTTCAGCAGAGGGAACAACAGTCCCATTCTCTATCTGGTTAAAATATGTACGACTGATACCACAGGCAACAGCAAGTTTTCTTTGTGTTACTCCATATTCTTCACGCTTTTGTCTTAATTCTTCTATAAAGTTTTTATCATTCATTCTTCAATTCCTCCAATCAAAAAAGGCAACTACCATATTTGATAATTGCCTATACTTAAATTTCCGCAAAAGAAAAGACAATCAATTTCTCGTTTGAAATCAACTGTCTTTCCTATGTCTTATTCAATTTTTATGTATTAAATGAGTGCTTTTTAGTTAACACCCTATTAAAAGCGATTTTACCTTGTAAATACAGCGTTTTCCGCTTAGTAGTGTATATTGTTTCTTGTTTTTTGTGCCCCCCTTGTTAGATAACGGGGGCTTACTGTTCGCTCGCAAGCTCGCTCAACTGCCGGAGTGAACCAGCCACTAAAAACGGTGGAAAAATCTAAGAGATTTTCCCACCGCCGTGTCTGGATCACTCCGCCTATTATGCTTTTTCGCTTTACCTTTTAATCCCCAATCATATTATACCTCTAATGCACGAATTAGATTTACCATTTCAATAGCTCCCTGTGCACATTCAGAGCCTTTATTTCCTGCTTTGCTACCAGCTCGTTCTATCGCCTGTTCAATCGTATCTGTCGTAAGAACACCAAACATAACTGGTGTTTCGGTATTTAAACTGATTTGAGCAATTCCTTTTGATACCTCACTACACACATAATCATAATGGCTTGTACTACCTCGAATAACTGCTCCCAAACAAATAATCGCATCATATTTTTTACTTTTTGCCATTTTAGACGCTATCAAAGGTATTTCAAATGCTCCCGGAACCCAAGCTACCTCTATGTCCTTTTCACCAACATTTTCTCTTTTCAAATTATCTAATGCACCTGCTAATAGCTTAGAAGTTATAAACTCATTAAATCTTGCTACAACAATACCGATTTTTATATTTTCTGCTACTAAATTTCCTTCAAAAGTGTTCATTTATTTTTCCTCCATATTCAAAATGTGTCCCATTCGGTCTTTCTTTGTCTTTAGATAAAAACTATCATAAGGATTTGCTTCTATTTCAATCGGTACTCTGCTTGAAATTTTCATTCCATAATCTTCTAACTGATAAACTTTATCAGGATTATTTGTAAGTAAATGCAATGATTTTATTCCCAAATCTCTTAAAATCTGTGCACCGATATAATATTCTCTTAAATCGCCTTGAAATCCTAATGCAAGGTTGGCGTCAAGTGTATCCATACCGTTATCCTGTAAATGATAGGCTTTTAGTTTATTGACAAGCCCGATACCTCGTCCCTCTTGTCGCATATAAAGCAATACACCAGAACCATTTTCTGCAATCATTTTCATTGCTTTATCTAACTGCTGTCCACAATCACAGCGTAAAGAGCCAAAGGCATCTCCTGTTAAGCACTCTGAGTGGACACGACATAGCACATCGTTTCCATTATTCAAATCTCCCATAACCAATGCAACATGATGTTCTCCATTCAATTTATTGATATAACAATGTGCTTTGAAATTCCCATATTTTGTAGGCATTTCTACAACCGAAACACATTCTACAAGCAAATCATATACTTTTCTGTATTCCTGTAATTCTTTAATTGTGAGGGTAGGTATATGGTGTGTTTGAGAAAACTGAATTAAATCAGGTGTTCTCATCATTTTCCCGTTTTCATTCATAATTTCGCAACATAAGCCACATTCTTTTAAGCCAGCCAACCTCAATAGGTCAACCGTTGCTTCTGTATGTCCATTTCTTTCCAAAGCACCTCCGTTCTTTGCAATCAGAGGAAACATGTGCCCCGGTCTACGAAAGTCAAAGGGATTTACATTCTCAGTCACACACATACGAGCCGTTAATCCTCTTTCTTCGGCAGAAATACCTGTTGTAGTATCCTTATAATCAATAGAAACTGTAAAGGCAGTTTCATGGTTATCTGTATTATCTTCAACCATAGGGGAAAGCATGAGCCTGTTAGCCAGACTTTCACTCATAGGCATACAGATTTAAGCCTTTTGCATAAGTCGCCATAAATTAACATTTTCTGTTGTCGCAAATTGTGCCGAACAAATTAAATCCCCCTCATTTTCTCTCTCTTTATCGTCCATAACCAAACAAGTTTTCCCTCTTGTAACGCCTGCAATGCCTCTTTTATTTTTGATATTTCATAATTCCTTTATCCTTTCTGCTAAAATCCGTATCGGCATAACAACTCTTTCGACAACTCTGTTTCATTGCTGTTGTCTATGAGTTTCTGCACATATTTCCCTAATATATCATTTTCAAGGTTTACCATATCCCCGACTTGTTTATTCTTGAGAATTGTTTGCTCCAAAGTATGAGGGATAACGGATACCGAAAAATCTGCTTTCGATACTTTTGCGACAGTAAGACTAATACCGTCAATAGCAATCGAACCTTTTTCAACAATTAGATTTAAGATTTCTCTTTGCGTATTGATTTGATACCACACCGCATTTTTGTCTCTACGCACAGACGATATTCTGCCTGTCCCATCAATATGCCCCGTAACAATGTGACCGCCCAACCTGCCATTCATAGGCATAGCTCTTTCTAAATTCACAAGGCTTCCATGTCTTAACAGGCTAAGAGCCGTTCTGTTCCATGTTTCATTCATCACATCAACTGTAAAAGATTGTCGAGTGAAACAAGTAACTGTAAGGCAGATACCATTGACTGCTATGCTGTCGCCTAAATGTATATCCTCTAATATTTTTGAAGCTTTAATGGATAGTTTACAGTTACAAGTATCTTTCTGTATTCTTTCTACTTTACCGATTTCTTCTATTATTCCTGTAAACATGGATAAATCACTTCGCTTTCTATGAAATAATCATTTCCCACTTGAGAAAAAGCATATGGTTTAAGCATAATGGCGTCATTAGGAAAAGCAACACCTTGACCACTTACAGGGCTTTTTGCACTCCCACCAAATATTTTAGGTGCTATATAAATTTGCACCTCATCAACAATCTGTTGCTCAAGAGCACTCCAATTCATTGCACTTCCACCCTCTAAAAGTAGACTGTCTATCTGCATATTTCCTAAACATTGCATTAAATTCATTAAGTCAATATGATTACCTTTTTTCTTCGTATAAATAATTTCACAACCACATTTTCTGTAAAGAGCAATCTTACTTTCATCAATAGAAGAAGTAGCGATATATGTTTTAATGTCATTCGCTGTTTTGATAATTTTTGATGTAATGGGTGTTCTTAAATCTGTATCACATACGATACGAATAGGATTTTCCCCGTTTTCTAATCGGCATGTCAGTAAAGGGTCATCTTGAATAACGGTATTCACTCCTACCATGATCGCAGTAACCTTATGCCTGAATTGATGTACTTGTTTTCTCGCTTTTTCGCCACTTATCCATTTTGATTGATTTGTATAAGTTGCTATTTTCCCGTCCATTGTCATTGCATATTTCATAAAAACATAAGGAATATGCCTTGTAACATATTTTCTAAAAACTTTGATTAACTGTTGACACTCCATTTCTAAAATTCCTATCACAACTTGAATGTTGTTTTCCTCAAGTACCTTTACACCTTTTCCAGACACAATAGGATTACAGTCTAAAGTTCCGACGACTACTCTTGTAATGCCACTTTTAATAATTGCTTCTGTGCAAGGTGGTGTCTTACCATAGTGACAGCATGGTTCAAGTGTTACATAAAGTGTTGCTCCTACAGGTGACTCCCTACAATTTTTTAATGCATTTCTCTCTGCATGCAATCCACCAAAGATTTCATGGTATCCCTGTCCTATAATTCGATTATCTTTTACAATTACTGCCCCAACCATAGGATTAGGATTGACATAGCCAGCACCTTTTTTGCCAGTTTTATTGCTAATTTCATGTATTCTGTATCGCTCATTTTTACACCTCCAAAAAATACATGCCTTGAATAAAATCTATCCAAGACATGCAAAAGAGGATTTATGCGATTAAAGAAAATGCTCTGAAACAATATAAAATCATTCCAGAGCACGCAAAAAAAGCATAAACTTACTTTCATCTTCTTTCATCCAGACTATACTGTCGGCTTTGGAATTTCACCAAATCATGCCTTTCGGCTCGTGGGCTATACCACCGGTAGGGAATTACACCCTGCCCTGAAGATAGTTATTCAATTACGGACAATTATAATATCTGATATTATATCTGTCAATAAAAAGTTTTTTTCTCGTTTATCCAAATACAATAATTTGCAAGCAGGTAAACACAGGTTATTTCTTAATATCCTTTTGTTTGGGAAACTCCAGATACACATCCGGTGTTATCCGTGCATCCTTCACCTGTATGTGGATATCCTTTTCTCCACAGTAGCGCAGCTTCTCCTCCAGGTCGCTTTCATCCTGTGCAAATGCACTGAACGACAGCACCTCCAGCACATCCCGCTCCATCAGCTTCCCCTTCAGTTCTCCCCAGTTATCCTCATATCTTCTTACACACATGACTCAGCTCTCCTTACTTCTCTTCTTCCTCCAGCTTCTGCCTGTTTTGTCACTGTCCTTCCCTTTACTTCTACATATTATCACATTTAAAGATTAGTGGAGATACGAAAAATACCCCTAAAAAAGGGGTTTCTAAAACGTTTAGAATACAGCATTACAAAGGCATTGAACAATTTGAAGTTGTTAACGCTCTGAAAATGATTCAAAAAAAGTGACGGAATCTCCGCACATTATATTCCCATATCCTGAATGATCAATGCCTCCAGCTTTTTCCACATCCAAATATCACTAGCAGCATCCAGAAGCATACAAATTCCGGTTCCCACAACCATAAATTCACTATGTAAATGAAATTGTACGGCAAGTGCAGCTGTAGCTGTCATCTTCGCAGCCGTAACAAGCGCAGCAATCCACCATTTTGAATATTGCAGATGCCGTATTCTACCTGTAATAATCAAATTGCTGAAAGCATGCAGAAAGGTGACAAAGGCCAGAACAGCCGGCAGTGTGTCATAAACCTCCTCCGGATTCGTCAGCATCCACACCCCCAGAAAGCTGACCAGCAGACACTCTACCAGGGATAGTAGTGAAATCAGAAAACGCTCGTCCTCCTCCAGAAATAAAATAAGCTGCGGTACACCCTGAAACAGCAGCATAACGCCTCCGATAAACGTCATCAAATCAGGACTAACCGGATACAGAAGCATAAACATTATACCAAAGCAGCTCCACATCAATGATTGATACAGACCATTCCATTTTAGTCTATGTACATATTTAATAGAAAAAAGCATACGATCCCTCCATGCGTATCCCTATGGTATCACGAACAGATAGGAAAAGAAAGCTTGTACTGCAAAAAAGACATAAGAAATTTTCACCGGCATTCATAATGAAGCTGCGGGCTAAACACAGGTTCGGCAGAAAGAAAAATGTAAGAATATCGCATATAGGCTTCATCTGTCAAATATGATATAATTTTACCTATAGCGGGAGGTAGAGAATGAAAATACTGGATACCCTTGGGAAAACAAAGAAAGCTATCGGCGGCGTTGTGGCCATCTGTATACTGGCTGCGGTCATCTTCTTTGCAGGAACCGTTTTCGGAGGAAAACAAAGTGAACCGAAAATCACATCAACAGCACTGACACAGCAGCTGCAGGAGGTCAATGACCTTGCCGTCATGGAATATAATTATACGAAGGTGGGAAAATTTGAGAATTCACTGACCTTAAACGGATGGAATATCCCGTTGACAAAAAAGCTTTCTGCTTACGTATGCAGGACAGCTGAAGGCCGGTGTGAGAATGGATCAGGCCGAGGTTGATGTAAAAGGAAAACGATAACCGTTTTACTGCCGGAGGTTGAAATTCTGAGTAATATCATCGATGAGAAGAGCATAGAGGTATATGATGAAACAAAGAATATTTTCAATCCGATCAGCATTGAGGACTATACGGCATTTGCAACTCAGCAGAAGGATAAGGTAGCGGATGAAGCAGTGGAAAACGGGCTGCTCAGTGAGGCGGCGACAAAATCGCAATCCGCAATCCGTAAATTCTTCAATATGATACCGGAAATCAAAGAGCAGTACAGCATCGAAGTAAAATTCAAATCATAAGGAGGAAAAGGAAGTTATGGTAAAGCACATACTGTTTGTGAAAATGAAGGATAATTCCATCGAGCAATGTGAGAAAGTGAAGGCATTGTTCTTATCCATGAAGGAGCAGATTCCATTTCTGCGGGAGGTGCAGGTCGGAATTGACTATCTGCATTCACAGCGTTCTTATGATGTCGTTCTGGAGCTTGTGGTGGATGATCGGCAGGCATTGGAGGACTATCAGAAAAACACCTACCATGTAGAAAAGGTAAAGCCTTATATTCATGCCGTGCGAAGTGGCAGTGCAACTGTTGATTATGAATACTGAGGAATGCAAACGTTTGCGGCTGCTTTCTCATTTAAGAATGTATGAAAAAGGGAATCCGTATTCTATTGTTTAATACAATTGGCGGATTCCCTTTTTGTTTTCCTGAAACAGTTCATTTCATCAGAAGCCACAGCTTCATATCGGTCTTATTTCTCTGCCAGATACAAGCGTACTCCCATAGCACTGTATTTCTGCTGTATCTCCCGCTCAGCTCACTGTCACTCAAAATCCCCTTGATATCTGACAGCTGACAGATCGTTTTAAATGCCTTTTTGAGAAACTTGCTGTGATCTGCACAAACTATTGTTTCCTCTGCATGCTCATGCATCATGCGCTTCATTATATTTTCATCGGTTGCAGAGCTGGTGATTCCGGCAATCGGATCGATTCCGTTGGGTGAAAGAAAAATACATCACTGTTCATTCGCTTCATTGCCTCAACTGCCACATCATCATGGAACGATTCGTGCTTCTTATCCAGCCGTCCGGCCATTAAAAACACCTCTATATGCTCACAATGAACAAGGGCATTGGCTACAGGAAGAGAATAGGTGATAACCGTACAGCGGCAGGATGCGTCTGCCAGCTTCTTTGCAATAGCACAGCAGGTGGTACCGGCATCCAATGCCACATTCATCCCTTCTTTGATCAGATGCGCAACGGCGTAGTCGGCCATCTTATCCTTCAGATCCATATGGAGCGATTCTCTGGCAGAAAAAATAGTATTTTGCGGCATTCTTCCAATACTTACCGCACCACCGGGAATACGTTTCAGCAGCTGCTTTTTTCTAGTACTGTCAGGTCGTTTCGAATAGTTGCCGGTGAGACATGAAACAGCTCACACAGCTCAAGAACCTGCATATGCTCCTGCTCCTGGAGCACTTCACAGATTCTCTGATGCCGACGCCTTGCTTTCTTATCATTATTCATTCCACTCACCTCATATATACAAGTTTATTATAACAGAATTGCCAAAGACTTTGTGTTTATGCACTTTAATTTTGTTTTTTAAGAAAACAACAAATTTCCTCTCACATAACAAAAAGTTTATACATTCTTAAGAAGATACGAAAAGAATCTTAACGATTATTGGCCATAATAGACAATAAAGAAAGTTTAGGTGATGAAATGGAAGTTACGAACACAGCCATCAAAGGACTTACACAGAAGCAGGTAGAAGAACGCATAAGAAATCATCAGAGAAACAGCGTATCGCATTCTATTACGAAGACTCACGGGCAGATTTTCAAAGAAAACATATGCACCCTATTTAATCTGCTTAATATATTGATTGCACTGGGACTGGTGCTGGTAAATGCCTGGTCGAATTTATTTTTCTAGTCTGTGTATTATCTGCTAATATCGTAATTGGCATTCTGCAGGAGCTGCATGCGAAGAAACTGGTAGAT
>ENA-OQJP01000525-OQJP01000525.1-human-gut-metagenome-genome-assembly--contig:-NODE-525-length-10344-cov-2.225409_pt1 | contig 10344 bp, 17 predicted proteins | sample MGYA00242611_ERZ504778 | MGnify/ENA primary metagenome ERZ504778 (study PRJEB26092, sample SAMD00036349) | human gut metagenome | host: Homo sapiens | study: EMG produced TPA metagenomics assembly of...
GTGACACGTGCCACATAATACTTGGTGCTGTCGGCAATCGGCTGACGCCGGAGACCGATACGCAACTCACATCCCCCGTGCAACGGCACTTTCTCGTCATTCAGCTGATAAGTATAGGCTATCGCCCCACTGTCGGAATGCACTTCGTAGTTGAGAGGCACATTATCGTATAACATTCCCCGGGGAACGGTAAGGGTCAATCCGGGTTCTTGCAGAAAGTTCGTCTTATCCCAGGCAAAGAAATATTTCTCCCGATGCCCAAGCGGCTGAATCGGCTGTCTCTTTCCACGCACCATAAAACGGTAGCGGGAAGTATTGCCGAAAGCATCCTTCAATTCGTATTCAAACTTATAATCCCGCTCTTCATCAATGGTGACCAGTCCCCGGTTGTCGTTCGAAGCCCGAAGCATGCGGAGCGTATTGCCCGGATCAATAAACGACTTCATATATTGTCCGCAGGTCCAAGAGTTTATCATCCGGTTTTCATCCGGTGAAAAACGGTCGACCACACTGCGGAACACTTCCGTACCGTCCACTCTAAGCACAACGGTATGCACTCCGTAACGGTTGTGCACACCATCCATATAATCGTAGGCCTTGATGCCCGACCCGATCACTCCCCATGCCTCGATGGGACGCGCTGTGTTTATCGGGAAGCTCTGCCGTTTCCGGGCTCCCTCCCACTACCCCACTTCCCGGCTGTGGAAACAGCATGATTCCTTCTGCCCCGGGGAGCGGTGTTATCTTTTATTTTCGACTTGAAAAAGGGCATCGGATCAATCGATTCACCGGTAGCGGTCTCCATCACATCCAGATGCAGATGCGGACCGAATGAATAACCGGTATTACCGCTCCAGGCTATTTGCTGCCCGGCCTTCACCGGATATTCACCCGGCTCGGGAACAATCTCGACTTCCCAATCTTCTTTTTCATATTGCAGTTTCTCCACTCTTCGGGCAATATCGGGCATGAAACCGCTCAAGTGTCGGTTGATTGTCGTATAACCGTTGTTATACACCACATCGAGTACATGTCCCGACCCATTGGTGACGCGAATACGGGAAATATATCCGTCGGCGAGCGCACGTACCGGTTTGCCAATGACACCCTGAGTCTTGAAATCGAGCCCTCCATGAAAATGGTTAGCCCGGATTTCTCCGAAGTTGCCGCTCAGAGTCAGTGTAAAGTCAAATGGAGGAACAAAAGTAGCCTGCTTCACATCTTGTGAATGTCCCTGAATGCTGCAGGCAAGCATCAAGGCAACTATATACTGTTTCATGTAGTTTGCTTAAAAATGGAATCTTTGCAAAAATACATCATTCCTGCCATATTAGAAAACAGAAGGGTGGATTTTATTCCTATCCGCCACCCTACTATCATTCTGCTGTAAAACATCCCTACATGGATAACAACGTAAGCAGAATTTTCCTACATTGTGCCATGTTTAACCCTTAATAGAGTAACGTTATGATTATCGGAGTACCTAAGGAGATTAAGAACAACGAGAACCGTGTGGGCATGACGCCCTCGGGAGTCGCCGAGTTAGTGAAACGCGGACATACTGTATACATACAGCACACCGCAGGAGAGAACAGTGGTTTCAGGACGAGGCATATACAGCCGTAGGAGCACAAATACTGCCCAACTATGGAAGAGACATACGCTATGGCCCAGATGATAGTAAAAGTAAAAGAACCTATCGCACCGGAGTACAGACTGATCCGCAAAGAACAGTTGTTGTTCACTTATTTCCATTTCGCTTCCGATAGAGAGTTGACTCTTGCCATGATAGAGAACGGCTCGGTCTGCCTAGCTTACGAAACAGTGGAAAAAGCCGACCATTCTCTCCCGCTGCTGATACCTATGAGTGAAGTAGCAGGACGCATGGCCATACAGGAAGGTGCCCCGTTTTCTGGAAAAAGCCACAAGGTGGAAAAGGCATTTTGCCGGGTGGTGTACCGGGGGTAAAGCCGGCAAAAAGTGTTAAATCCTGGGTGGAGGGATCGGTAGGTAGTAAATGCGGCCCAGATGGCAGCCGGATTGGGAGCCGATGTCACAATTGCAGACATCAACCTGAGCCGTCTTCGCTACCTGAGCGAGACGTTACCGAAAAATGTAAAAACACTATACGCCTCGGAAGTGAGGCTGAAAAAAGAGTTGCCGGACGTGGATCTTGTAGTAGGTTCGGTACTGATTCCGGGAGACAAGGCTCCGCACCTGATCACCCGTGATATGCTGAAAATGATGCAACCGGGTACGGTATTGGTAGATGTAGCCATCGACCAGGGAGGATGTTTCGAGACTTCGCATCCCACAACCCACAGTGAACCGACGTATGTAGTCGATGGAATCGTACATTATGCTGTAGCCAATATTCCGGGGGCAGTGCCTTACACCTCTACATTGGCATTGACCAACGCCACTCTGCCCTATGTCATAGCATTGGCAAACAAAGGATGGAGAAAGGCATGCAAGGAAGATCCGGCGCTGGCTTTAGGTCTGAATGTGGTAGAAGGGAAAGTGGTATATCGAGCGATAGCCGATGTATTCGGCCTGAAATACGAGCAATTGAACTTAGAATAAAAGAGTTTCACCACGGAGTAACAGAGGGTTAAGCATCATTATTCTACCCTGTGATTACCCCGTGGTGAAATCCGCAGTGCTTCTCCCGGCACTGTTTATAACCCGACAGAACGTATCTTGTCCGAAGCCCTCCGGTATCCTTCTAAAAGTTCTTTCATCACTTCGTCCACACTTTGTCTACGGCGGAACAGGGCAGCAACCTGTCCTATCTCGAGTTCTCCTTCCTCCAGGTCTCCTTCAAAGATTCCTTTCTTGGCACGACCTCTACCCAACAGTTCACGAAGTTCCTCGGCAGAAGCCCCCCGTCCTTCAGCGGCCTCTACCCTATCACGAAACGAATTGGTCACAAGCCGGGTCGGTGCGAGTTTTTTGAGCAATAATTTGGTATCGCCTTCGTTCAGCCGCAAGCAATACTCTTTAAAAATGTCGCTTGCCGAACTTTCATCCGTCAAAGCAAAACGGGTGCCCATCTGAACTCCTTCGGCTCCCAACGCCATCAGGGCAAAAATCGCCTCTCCCGTACCAATGCCTCCGGCTGCAATCAAAGGTAAAGTGGTGGCTTCACGCACTGCCGGAATCAGGCAAAGAGTTGTAGTCTCTTCCCGCCCGTTATGTCCGCCGGCTTCAAATCCTTCAGCCACTATGGCATCGACTCCCGCCTCTTCACATTTCATGGCAAATTTGGAGGAAGAAACGACATGTGCCACTGTGATGCCGCGCTCTTTCAACCATCCGGTCCACGTTTTCGGATTTCCGGCGGAGGTAAATACGATTTTGACTCCTTCCTCCACCACGATGTTCATGATTTCCTCTATCTGTGGGTACATCAACGGAATATTTACCCCGAAAGGTTTGTCGGTAGCCGCCCGGCATTTACGAATATGTTCACGCAAAACGTCGGGATACATCGAACCGGAGCCTATCAGTCCCAGACCACCAGCATTACTGACAGCCGAAGCAAGCTTCCAGCCGCTACACCACACCATACCTCCCTGAATAATGGGATACTGAATACCGAAAAGAGAAGAAATTCTGTTCATAGTTATATCGTTTTTTGAAAAAGGAACAAGGATGCCTTTGTTTATCTTTTAACAAATTCAGTGCACAATCGGTTCAGGAAGCAGCACTGTTGTTGAATCGCCATAAGCCTTCAGCACCTCCAACGTGCGCGATCTCCGGTTGCGTCCCTTCTTGTCCCAGAAGTCCTTTGTAAAAATGGTCATTAAATCAAGTCCGCCAATCGTACCTCCATTCACGGTCACACCGCTTTTTCCAAGTTTCATGGCAGAGGTATGTACCATGCTCTGCGTAGGCACCATCATTCCATTGGCACGTTCGCCAAACAGATTATGCCTCAATCCACTGGAACGTATTTCTTCGTATGAACTGCGTATACCTTTATCATATACATTCTTAGCCCAGTTGGAAGGAACCGTCTGATACAACTCGACAAACGGATCTCCCCTCCATGTATCGGCATCTACCCGAATCTTCTTTTGATAAATAGGATCCCAATTATATTTGGTATTGGCCGTATAGGGACGGAGGGTCAGCACCACCTTCTTCTTTTCAAGTACCTGCGGAAGCGTTTCATCCAATCTCAGACCGGGCCGTTCCTTCGACATTTTAGGAACAGTCGGCGAACTGTTGAAATCAATCTGTTTCACAGCATCCATATTCAGCTTTAAATATCCTCTTTTGCCATTCAGGATGCGCTGCAGATTCACCGAATCTTTCGCGGTCCATTGGGCATGAAGGGTCACTGCCATCCCTAAAGACAGCATCAGAAAGACAATACGTTTCATCTGATTTAATTTTTACCTACCAACGGTATCCGCTTCCGCAAAGGGGCTCGTCAAAGCATGCGTCGATGGTCCATGCCGTACGAGGATACTGTCTGTTTTCCCACCAGCGACGGTATCGGGCAGCAGCATCGAGCAACTCTTCATCAGTCAGGAAATAGATACCTTCATAGTTCTCGGCATTGGCTCTCACCATTTTGCAACCAAACGAAGCATAATGACCTAACCGGATGGTTTCCACAACCCACAACATACATTCACCCAAGCGGACCTTACCACTATAATAAGCAGACACCGGCGGCAGCGGAAAAGAAGTGATCAAAGTCAGATCTTCGGCATAATTGAGCAATGTCGGAATATCCTTCTCCGTAAATTTAGGTACTTCTACAAAGCCCTTCGGACTCTTGGTATTATAATTTCCCGCTTTGAGTTGCCTTACGAAAAGGTCTACATCGGGGTTGTTGTAATCTAATGTCTCTTCGCTGCAACTTACGCAAGTAAGCAATGACAGAACAAGTGTGAGCAGCATTAAAAATGTTTTTTCATAACATCCGTACTAAATGGTTAATAGGTCATACGCAGACCGCAAATCAGGTTAAAATTCGTAGGCCTCGCCGAACGTACTGTTTCCAGTTTGGAGTCTGTCTTGAAATGGTGCGTTACTCCCGGTTCGGCAAATAAAGCCAGTTTATCATTAATCTTATAATTCATTCCTACGCCCGCAGTCAGAGCCAGCTGCACAGGTTCATTCTTAAAACTGTTATCCGGTGCTCCCGCTATGCACTTATCTGCAACTCCGCCTACCGAAGCATATAGATCAAATTTGGGAGTTTCCGCCAGCGTCACATTCAGTTTTACGGGAATTCCCAGATAATGCAGATTCTGTTCGGCACGCAGGTTTGAATACAATAAACCGGTTTCAACGGCTAAATGTTTATTTATTTTTTCTCTACCGTCAGTCCGGCAGTTACGGGCATCTTGTACTTACCGTTAGCGGCAGGCAAAGCGGTACCCACAGCAGCTTTCACAGCCCATGTCCTCGATTTGTCCGCCACAACTGTGTGATCGTCCGGCCGGGGTCCATCAGCAGAACTTGCCAAAGCCCCACCTTCTCCACCAGCTTGCCAATAACTTTTGTCCGGATGATTATTTTGTCTCCTGCGTGTAGTCGTAGAAGAGAAACTGAATGACATGGAGACCGTAACCGATACCGAATCATCTTCCTCTCCCGATGATTGTGCCAAAACACCGGAACGCTTGGGAGCCGGTTTACCCAGAACCGGTTCGGAGCGCATAGGGGTAAAATCCTGTTTCACCACGTCTCCATCCAGATGTGTTGTATTTCCGCTGACAACCGCCACTTGAGTAAAAGCTTCTTCTATCTCCGCTTTCGGAGAGAAGAACCAGAAAGCAGCCGACGAAGCAGCCAATACCAGCAGTACGGAAGCTGCTGCCGCTACACGAAAGAAAACTACTTTCCGGTGATGGCTGCGCACCATCATCTCAGAATTCAGTTCTTCCCAGAAACCGTCCCGCACGGTCATTTCGGCATTTCCCAGACGGGAACGGAACAGATCGGTTATTTCATCATTTTCTTTCTTCATGGTTTCTATATTCTTTAATCCTTTTTGCTAATAAAAACTTGGCCCGGTGCAACTGCGAAGTAGATGAATGCTCTTTGATACCCAGCATATCGGCTATCTCTTTGTGCGACTTCTCTTCAAACACATAAAGGTTGAAAACCGTCCGGCACCCATCGGGCAGATCTGCGACAAACTTCATCAACTGTTCTTCGGAAATTCGCCCTGCCTCCCCTCCTTCCGCAAGGTCGGGGATGTCAGGTATCTGTTCCTCGTGTACCTCCAACTGACTGACCCGCTTTTGCCTTCGCAGGTAATCCAGTGCCTGAGTCACCATCACCCGGGTCACCCACGTTCCGAGCGAAGCCTCGCCACGAAACGAAAAGTTGGTGAATATTTTGATGAAACCGTCATGCAGTACATCGTGCGCCGCTTCCATATCGCCCGTATAGCGGAAACATACCGCCAGCATTTGCCTCGAGTATAGGGTATAAAGTTCCTTCCGAGCCGAATCCTTTCCTGCCCGACAGCCCTTTATCAGTTCTATCTCGTTTTCCAATTGTCAATTGCCTTTTTAAAATCGAACGTATGTCTGCGTCGTTTGTCTATTAGACGCAAGGATGCGGCGAATGCTGCAACGAAAATGAAAAAAGAAGTTAAAAATAATCGTTTTAACGATCAAGGTCCTCAAACGATCAACCGTGAACGATGAATGTGATCTGCGATGAAGTGTTTTTTCAAACAATAAACGATGAACAACTTGCAGCCTCAACGCACAATTTGTCCACCGTTCATCATTACTTGTTAAAGATCATTCATCGTTTGGAAATCAGCATGCCTTGAAACTCATATCGAGTCCTTTCACCGAATGGGTAAGGGCACCAACTGAAATAAAGTCTACGCCACACTCGGCATAGTCGCGAAGCGTATCGAACGTGATGCCGCCCGACGATTCGGTTTCATACTTTCCGCCGATCATCTCAACAGCCTTCTTTGTATTTTCGGGAGTAAAGTTATCGAGCATGATGCGGTCTACTCCGCCGATGCTCAATACTTGCCGGAGTTCATCGAAGTTGCGCACCTCGATTTCGATCTTGAGATCTTTTCCTTTCTCCTTGCAATACTCCTTGGCACGATTGATAGCTTTGTCAATGCCACCGGCAAAGTCCACATGATTGTCTTTCAAGAGAATCATATCGAAAAGTCCGATACGGTGATTCACGCCGCCGCCAATCTTTACCGCCGCTTTTTCAAGCATACGGAGTCCGGGAGTAGTCTTGCGGGTATCCAGCACACGTGTTTTCGTGCCTTCCAACTGCTTCACGTATTTGCGTGTCATAGTGGCAATACCGCTCATGCGCTGCATCACGTTCAGCATCAGACGTTCTGTCTGGAGCAGAGACTGAATCTTACCTTCCACAATCATTGCCACATCACCCGGTTTCACTTCGGCACCATCGTTAATAAATACCTCGACTTTCATCGTCGGGTCGAAACGGTGGAATATTTCTTTGGCAATTTCGATGCCGGCCAACACGCCTGCTTCTTTGATTAAAAGTTTCGATTTTCCCATTGCAGTGGCGGGAATACAGGAAAGTGTTGTGTGGTCGCCATCACCTATGTCTTCGGCAAAGGCCAGATCGATCAGTCTGTCTATTAACTCATTCATTGGTTTTATCTATTCTTATTTGATTTATTAAATATTTGTTCTGTACTCTGCGGAAGAAGCAGTTTATCCGGAAATTGCCGTTAGCAGTGGTCAGAGTACCGATAATAAAACTCGATTCATCCCGCTTACCTTCATGGTTTACATTAAAACCACTGACCTTATTGCTACTGAAAAAAGCGGCAAGTGTTCCTTCAGCTGCCTGCCTGTCTACACTCTCCGAGCGATTCTGAATCACCAGATTCACCTTCTCTCCCAAATACCTGTTCAGCTCTTGGGAGTTTCCTTTCTTAAACGCAACGACCACGCCCACCGGTATGTCCTGTGCGAAGAGCGAAGTTACAGCGAATACGAGTCCGGCCATCCATAAAAGTACCCGTTTTTTCATAATCACAAGTATTATCGATACGCAAAGGTAAGTATTTAATGCTAAAAACAATATTTTTTTCTTATTTTTGTGCAATAAACAAGAGTTTGCACTTGAATGAAAACAACCCTTATCGTCGTAGGACGGACTGTAGAGCAGCATTATATCACTGCAATCAACGATTACATAGAGCGTACCAAACACTTCATTTCTTTCGATATGGAGGTAATTCCAGAATTGAAAAATACGAAAAGCCTGACACCCGAGCAACAGAAAGAGAAGGAAGGCGAACTGATAGCCAAAGCCCTTCAGCCGGGAGACGTGGTTGTGTTGCTGGACGAACACGGAAAAGAGATGCGGTCGGTGGAGTTTGCCCGCTGGATGGAGAAGAAGTTGGTAAACGTCAACAAACGCCTGGTATTTATTATAGGAGGACCTTATGGCTTTTCACAAAAGGTATATGACGCGGCACACGAAAAGATATCCATGTCAAAAATGACTTTTTCGCACCAGATGATCCGCCTGATCTTTGTAGAACAGATATACAGGGCCATGACCATACTGAACGGCGGGCCCTATCACCATGAATAGGGTCATCCCCTATTCATGATTCATCAACCGGTGGGTTGCCATCTCTTCGTATTTCGTCCCCGGACGACCGTAATTGGCATACGGATAAATCGAAATGCCGCCACGAGGGGTGAAGATGCCGGTCACTTCAATGTATTTAGGATCCATCAGGCGGATCAGATCTTTCATGATTATGTTTACGCAGTCTTCGTGAAAGGCACCGTGATTGCGGAAACTGAACAGATAAAGTTTGAGGCTCTTACTCTCCACCATCTTCACATCGGGCAGGTAGCTGATACGTATTTCCGCAAAATCCGGCTGTCCGGTTATGGGGCATAGGCTGGTAAATTCCGGACAGTTGAAACGTATCCAGTAATCATTCTCAGGATGTTTGTTATCGAAGGCTTCCAATACCTCGGGAGCATAATCCTGCTTATATTCGGTCTTTCTTCCCAACAAAGAAAGCTGCTCTTTCAATTCGGTCATAATCTATTAATAATTAACGGTTTCTTTTACTTAAATACTCTTCCAGTCCCTGCTTGCGTAACTTACATGCCGGACAATGTCCGCATCCGTCGGCGGGAATCCCGTTGTAACAGGTCAGTGTCTCGTTCCGCACAAGATCGAACACACCGAGTTCGTCCGCCAGCGCCCAGGTTTCGGCTTTATCGATCCACATCAACGGAGTGTGAATGACGAACTGTTCATCCATCGCCAGGTTCAAGGTGACATTCAGCGACTTGATGAACGAATCCCGGCAATCGGGATAACCGCTGAAATCGGTCTGCGACACCCCCGTCACAATATGACTTAATCCCCCGCTCGCGGGCGTAGACGGCGGCTATACTCAGGAAAAACAGATTGCGTCCCGGCACAAAAGTATTCGGAAAGCTGTCTGCCGGCTTCTCCTGGTCCATCTCCATGCCGGCATCTGTCAATGAGTTATGTCCCCAGCCGGCCGATAAAGGAAACATCCATTACTTCGAACTCCACACCTGCCTTACGGGCAATGGCCCTCGCCAAGTCCACTTCCTTCTGATGTTTCTGTCCATACAGAAAACTCAGCGCATACACTTTCTTAAATTCACGTTTTGCCCAAAAGAGGCAAGTGGTCGAGTCCTGCCCGCCACTGAATACCACCAAAGCAGTGTCCCTATTCATCTTGTTAAAAGCCTCTCCCCTTGCCCTCCCCCGTAGGGAGGGGAGATTGAGTTACTATTTGCTTATATTTTTATTCATATTCAAATTTTTTCTTCAAACTCTTCTTCCAAAAGTATGATATTATAAAAAGAACGATAGCAGTACTATCTATTCCCCCCTCCCTACGGGGAGGGACAAGGGGAGAGGCTCTTCAATACCTCCTTCGCAATAATTGTCGCCGAGTCCGGCAACGCTAGCTTGGCGATATTCTTGCTCAAGTCTTGCAGCTTCTCGGGGTTAGCGATTGTCTCCAACGCCACCGGCAGCAGCTTCTCTTTCGCTTCCACATCCTTCACATAGATAGCTGCATCCTTATCCACCAGCGCCAGCGCATTCTTGGTCTGATGGTCTTCGGCCACATTGGGTGAGGGAACCAGGATGACCGGCTTGTGCAGCAGGCAGAACTCGGAGATGGAACCGGCTCCGGCACGTGAAATCACCAGATCGGCAGCGGCATAGGCGTTTGCCATATCCTTAAATGAAGTCCGTCACATACAGATTCGGAATGGCACTGATATGCGGGTTACGTACGGGCTTCTCCCGTAGTGGCTGTAATGGCTTCTCTGACTTGGTCAA
>ENA-OQJP01000527-OQJP01000527.1-human-gut-metagenome-genome-assembly--contig:-NODE-527-length-10327-cov-7.255490_pt1 | contig 10327 bp, 8 predicted proteins | sample MGYA00242611_ERZ504778 | MGnify/ENA primary metagenome ERZ504778 (study PRJEB26092, sample SAMD00036349) | human gut metagenome | host: Homo sapiens | study: EMG produced TPA metagenomics assembly of...
CCTTCGGCAAGATGGGCCATTCGGAGCGCAGCGGCGAGTACCTGTACAAGAACGTCACCGGCGACAAGTATCAGCCTATTTTCGAGGGCGGCGTGGACTATTTCAGGATTTGATGGTAAAATAGGAGAAAACCTCTCCGTCATTGCTTCGCAATGCCACTCCCCTATCGAGGGGAGGCTTTGGCATGGCGGAAAGCCCCATCTCTTCGCCAGAGGCTCCCCTCGGTAGGGGCAACAACGACGACCGCCGCCAGTGGCGGAAACAGGGAGTCGTTGTTGGGGCAGCGGCCAGCAAGACGCGCGCAATGCGCAGCGGATGCTGGGTGCCGCAACCCGGCCTTGTCGAGCGACAGCGAGACTGAGAGGCTGAGGTTTCGTAAAACTTACCCAAGGAGGACATCCTAATGTCTCAGCATGACCGTTATATCAGCCCCTTTTCCACCCGTTATGCCTCCGATGAGATGCAGTACATCTTCTCGGACGACAACAAGTTCCGCACCTGGCGCCGCCTGTGGGTGGCGCTGGCCCGGGCCGAGATGAAGCAGGGCCTGACCAATATCACCCCCGAGATGGTGGCCGAGCTGGAAGCTCATGTAGACGACATCAACTATGAAGTCGCCATCGAGCGGGAGAAGCTGGTGCGCCACGACGTCATGAGCCATGTCTACGCCTACGGCCAGCAGTGCCCCAAGGCGGCAGGCATCATCCATCTGGGTGCCACCAGCTGCTATGTCGGCGACAACACCGACATCATCGTGATGCGTCAGGGCCTCGAGCTGGTGCGCAAGAAGCTCATCGGCGTGCTGGCAAAGCTGGCAAAGTTCGCCGAGGAGTATAAGGATATGCCCTGCATGGCCTACACCCACTGCCAGCCTGCCCAGCCCACCACCGTGGGCAAGCGCGCTACCCTGTGGGCCAACGAGCTGGTGATGGACCTCAGCGAGATCGACCACCGTCTGGCTACCCTGCAGCTGCGCGGCGTCAAGGGTACCACCGGCACCCAGGCTTCCTTTATGGAGCTGTTCAAGGGCGACGCCGACAAGATCCGCGCCGTGGATGCTTCCATCGCCGAGGAGATGGGCTTCGACAGCGAGGCTGTCATCCCGGTGTCCGGCCAGACCTACAGCCGCAAGGTGGACGCCTTCATCCTCAACGCACTGGCCGGCATCGGCCAGAGCTGCATGAAGTTCGCCACCGATCTGCGCCTGCTGGCCAACTTTAAGGAGATGGAAGAGCCGTTTGAGAAGAACCAGATCGGTTCCTCCGCCATGCCCTACAAGCGCAACCCCATGCGCTGCGAGCGCATCTGCGCTTTGAGCCGCTACCTGATGGTGGATGTGCTCAACCCCAGCTTCACCACCGGCACGCAGTGGTTCGAGCGCACGCTGGACGACAGCGCCAACAAGCGCGTTGCCATGGCTGAGGGCTTCCTCGCCGCCGACGCCATCCTGAACATCATGCTCAACGTCACCGACGGCCTCGTGGTCTACCCGAAGGTCGTGCGCAGCCGCCTGATGGCTGAGCTGCCCTTCATGGCCAGCGAGAACATCATGATGCAGGCCGTGGAGAAGGGCGGCAATCGTCAGGAGCTCCACGAGCGTCTGCGCCAGCACGCCATCGCCGCCGGCAAGCAGGTCAAGGAAGAGGGTCTGCCCAACGATATGGTGGACCGCATCGCCGCCGACCCGGCCTTTGGTCTGACCAAGGAGGAGATCGCGGCGGGCCTTGTGCCGGAGAACTTTGTGGGCCGCGCTCCCCAGCAGGTGGAGGAGTTCATTGCTCACATCCTCAAGCCCATCTTTGACGCCAACCCGGACGCTGTGGAACAGCACGCAAACCTGAGCGTCTAAACGTGATTTTACAGGAAAAGAGGCTGTTGCCGCAGGCAACGGCCTCTTTTCTGCACACAGAAGGAGTTTTCATGCGACTCGATAAATATTTAGCCGAGACGGCCCAATGCACCCGGAGCGAGGCAAAGGCACTGCTGGCGAAAGGCCGCGTCACGGTCAACGGCGCGGTCTGCAGGAAAGGGGACACCCAGCTGAAAGAGGCGGACGCTGTGGCGGTGGACGGCAAAGCGCTGGCCTACCGGCAGTTCGTCTACCTCATGCTCAACAAGCCCGAGGGCGTCGTCAGCGCCTCCACCGACAAGCGGGACACGACGGTCGTGGATCTGGTGGGGGATGCCTATCCCCGGCGGGAGCTGTTCCCGGCCGGGCGGCTGGACAAGACCAGCACCGGTTTCGTCCTGCTGACGGACGACGGCGGCTTTGCCCACGACATCCTCGCGCCTAAACGCCACGTCTCCAAGACCTACACCGTCGTCATCGACACCCCGCTGACGGAAGAGATGAAGGCCGGCTTTGCCGCAGGCGTCACCCTTGCCGACGGCACGGCCCTTTCGCCGGCGGAAGTGTCCGCCCTCACCCCCGACGGGCTGACAGTCCGCGTCCTGCTCAGGCAGGGCGTGTATCATCAAATCAAGCGGATGTTCGGTGTCTACGGTGCGGGCGTCAACGCCCTGCACCGGGACGCCATCGGCGGGCTTGCGCTGGACGAAAGCCTTGCCCCGGGCCGGTGGCGGGAGCTGACAGCCGACGAGGTGGCGAAAATTACCACGGGGTAAAGGACTGCTTTTCACCCGGTTTTCAAAAAAGTATCACATTTTGCCGGTAAAATAGCCCTCAGAACCACGCAGAAAGGCCCTTTTTGGCTCGAAAATGGCCCCGAAAGATAATTTCAACAAGAAAGAAGAATTTTTTTTGGTGAAATATGTTGCAAAAGTAAATTCTTTTGTGTAAAATATAAAATGTAATGCGGCGAAATTGTTAAAAATCACAATCCAGCCCACCTGCGGTTTGCACAAGAGAGGAAAAGGGGTATCCATTTATGGCCAATAGAGTATTTCAGAGCGTGATCTACCAGATGAAGGACGCGATCGACCGCGTGGTCGGCGTGGTGGATGAGACCGGCGCTGTCATCTCCTGCTCGGAGCTGAATCTGATCGGCGAGGTGCGCGAGGGCTTTATGGCAGAGCGTCTGACGGCCGGTGACCGCTTCGTGCGGGATGGCTACACCTACCAGCAGTTCTCCAGCGCAAAGCATAACGATTATGCCGTTTTTGTGGAAGGTGCGGACGAGACTGCGGGCCAGTTTGCCGCTGTGCTGTCCATCAGCCTGCAGAGCATCAAGCAGTATCACGACGAGAAGTTCGACAAGGCCAACTTTATCAAGAACGTGGTGCTGGACAACATCCTGCCCGGCGACATCTACGCCAAGGCCCGTGAGCTCCACTTTGCCACCGACGTCTCCCGCGTGGTGTTCATCGTCCGCGTCACCAGCGGCGGCGACATCTCCGCTTACGACGTGGTGAGCAGCCTGTTCCCCGACAAGCAGAAGGACTTCGTCTTCAACATCAGCGAGACGGACACCGTCCTGGTCAAGGAGATCCGCAAGGGCATCGACCGCACCGATATGGAGAAGCTGGCCGCCAGCATCGTGGACACCCTGTCCGGCGAGCATTACATCAAGGCTGTCGTGGGCATCGGCACCCCCATCGCCAACGTGAAGGACCTGGCTACTTCCTTTAAGGAAGCACAGATCGCCATGGAGGTCAGCAAGGTGTTCGACACCGAGAAGCAGATCATCCGCTACGACAATCTGGGCATCGCACGTCTTATCTACCAGCTGCCCACCACGGTCTGCGAGATGTTCCTGCGCGAAGTGTTCAAGCAGGGCAGCATCGAGAGCCTGGACCAGGAGACCCTGTTCACCATCCAGCGCTTCTTCGAGAACAACCTGAACGTCTCCGAGACCAGCCGCGGTCTGTTCGTCCACCGCAACACGCTGGTATATCGTCTGGAAAAGATCAAAAAGCTGACCGGTCTGGATCTGCGTGAGTTCGACGACGCTATCGTGTTCAAGGTAGCGCTCATGGTCAAGAAGTACCTGTCCAACAACCCGGCCAAATATTGATATTTCGTCTCAGCCGCTCCGGCTGCGGACGCCGAAACCGGCCGCTCGACCCCGATGCTGGCCGGTTTCTTTTGTAATGGTCTGGAACTTCTGTGCCAAATAAATTTTTCAGGAGCAAGATACTCATGATAGATTTTGAACATGTCACCAAGATATACAGACGGAGTGATACTCCCGCTCTGGAGGACATCGACTTCCATGTGGACGACGGCGAGTTCGTCTTTCTGGTGGGCCACTCCGGCGCCGGCAAGTCCACTCTGCTCAAGCTCATCCTCCGCGAAGAGCTGCCCACCGAGGGCCGCGTCATGGTGGACGGCAAGGACGTCGCCCGGCTGCGCCGGGGCAAAGTGCCTTTCCTCCGCCGCCAGATGGGCATCATCTTCCAGGATTTCCGCCTCATCCCCACCATGACGGTCTACGAGAATGTGGCGTTTGCCATGCATGTCACCAATATCGGCAGAAAAGACATCAAAGAGCGCGTCAACTACATGCTGGAGCTGGTGCATCTGGAAGATAAGGCAAAGGTCTACCCCGAGTTCCTCTCCGGCGGTGAGCAGCAGCGCGTGGCCGTGGCCCGCGCTCTGGCCCACAGCCCCCGCCTCGTCATCGCGGACGAGCCCACCGGCAACATCGACCCCGAGATGAGCCTTGAGATGATGGAGCTGCTGGAACGTGTCAGCGAGATGGGCATCACGGTGCTTGTCGTCACCCACGAGCATGAACTGGTGCGCCGCTTCAACCGCCGCACCATCACCCTGAAGCAGGGCCGCATCATCTCCGATGCTCCGGCCAGCTTCGGCGAGGAGGTACACGCATGAAAATCTCTACGTTTGGGTTCCTCACCCGGCGCGGCGTGCGCAACCTCGGCAAGCACTGGGCCATGACCATCGCCTGCATTGCCTCCCTCAGCGTCTGCATGACCCTGAACGCCTTCGCCAGCCTCATTGAAGTCAATGTGGACAGCATGGTGAGCTATCTGGGCAGCCAGAACGAGATGGTGGTCTATGTGGACCCCGAGGCCGATGACGCCACCATCCAGTCTGTGGGCAATGCTCTCAGCGGCACCGCAGGTGTGAGCCGGGTGCAGTATATGTCCAAAGAAGACGTCCTCAACCAGTACAAGGGCTATATGTCCGACTATGCCGCCCTGCTGAACGAGTTCGAGAACGACAACCCCTTTAAGGCCAATTACCGCGTCTCCCTGTCTGATCTGAGCCAGATGGAGACCATCAGCAAGCAGTTCGAGAACATCAGCGGCGTCTACAGCGTCACGGCTCCCATCGAGATGACCAAGACCTTTGTGGAGGTCCAGCGGGCTGTCACCAAGGTCGGGCGCGGTCTGGTGCTGGTGCTGATGGCTGTCAGCATCATCACGGTGGGCACCACCATCCGGCTGAGCGTCTTTGCCCGCCGCCGTGAAATCGAGATCATGAAGTATGTCGGCGCTACCAACGCCCTCGTCACCCTGCCTTTCGTCATCGAGGGCCTGACGATGGGCCTGCTCTCCGGCATCCTGACGGCAGCTGCCACCATCGGCGGCTATGCCTACATCGTTCGGCTGTCGCCCACGCTGGGCGGCCTGTGGCAGATGCTCATGGGTACGGCTCTGGTGCCGCTGGAAAATGTCTGGCCCACCATCCTGATCTACAGCCTCGCGGGCGGCGCTCTGGTGGGCGGTCTGGGCAGTATGTTCTCCATCCGAAAGCACCTGAACGTGTAAGGAGGGCCTACTGTGTACCACGACAAGCATTCCGCAGGCTTTGTCCTGCACCATCCGCCCCGCCACGCAAAGCCGTCGGGCCATTCGGCCATGGTGCGCGCCGCCTGTGCCTTTCTGGCCGCCGCCTGCCTCGTGCTGAGTGTGACGGTCTACCCGGCCAGTGCGGCCACCAGCATGAGCTCGCTGCAGAACAAGCTGGACAAGATCTCTGCGTCCATCAAGCAGCATAAGACGGAGCTGAACGACGCCAAAAAGAAGGAAGCTGCTGCCAAGGCCCTCGAGTCTGAGCTGAAGGAAAAAGTCTCGGTGCTCCAGAGCCAGATCGGCGTCCTCAAAAGCCAGATCTCCGAGGTGCAGAACAGCATCGGCGTCAAAGAGCAGGAGATCACCGCCAAGCAGAACGAGATCGCCCGAAAAGAGCAGGAGATCGCCGACCAGTGGGACGATTTCAAGAGCCACATGGCCGCCATGCAGGAGCTGCGGGACGGCGGCAGCGTCGCCATGCTCCGGGCCGTGAACGATCTGTACGAGCTTCTGACCTTCAATGAGGTCATGCAGGACATCTCGGTGAAGGACACCGAGATACTCGACAACATGAAGGCTGCGAAGGAAGCCCTTGTGGCCGACCGAACCCAGCTCGTGGAGGAGCGCACCCAGCTGCAGAACAAAAAGTCTGAGCTGGACGCCCAGAACAAGCAGATGCAGTCCAAGCAGAGCGAGCTCAACAACAGCGTCAAGGAGGCCCGTCTGAGCGCCGCTGAGGCCCAGCAGGCCCAGAAGAACGCCCAGGCGGCCATCGAGTCGGACGAGATGAACTACGAGGCCGTCAAGAAGGAGATCCAGAAGCTCATCGCAGCGGCAGCGGCCAGCAAGCCCCAGCTGAGCTTCAGCGGCTTTATCTGCCCGCTCAAGAGCTATACCCGCATCTCCAGCGAGTACGGCTGGCGCAAGAACCCGGTCTCCGGCGTCAACAAGCTCCACGCCGGCATCGACCTTGCCGCCCCCGCAGGCACCCCCATCTACGCAGCCGCCAGCGGCTATGTGCAGGTGGCCGGCTGGTCCAGCGGCGGCTATGGCAACTATGTCATCATCTATCACGGCAAAATGACAGACGGCAACGCCTACTCCACCCTCTACGGCCATATGCGCTCGGTGGCAACGTCGGCGGGCAGGTATGTCAACCAGGGCGACCTCATCGGCTATGTGGGCTCCACCGGCAACTCTACCGGCAACCACCTCCATCTCGAGGTGTGGAAGGGCGGCTCCAAGGCCAATGCGGTCAATCCCCGCGGTTATATTCCGATAAGATAATACAACTGTAATTGAAGTCGAGGGGTCAAAGGAGGCCACAAGGCGAAATGAACGAGCAAAAACGCAAGCGTATCCTTCGGGTGGGCTGTCTGCTTCTGGCAGGAGTGTTCCTGCTGTCGGTACTGGGCAGTGTCATTCTGATGCTTTTGGTCTGAACTGGGGGAGGACATTGAATGAACCGCAAAATTTCCGTAGGGATGACCGTGACCATCGTCATTCTGGCAATGACGGTCACTTTTTCCATCACGATGCTGATGGCGATGCGGCTGTTTGACCACACCGTCACCAGCGTGAAGGAAAAGGAGAGCATGTACAACAAGGTGGCCGAGGTAGACCGCTATGTGCGCGCCAACGACTACTACGACATCGACGAGACCATGCTGTACGACCGTCTGACTGCCGGTTATCTGCTGGGTACCGGCGACAAGTACGCCCGCTACTACACCGCCTCGGCCTACACCGACCTGCTCAACGCCCAGAGCGGCAAGCTGATGGGCATCGGCGTGGAACTGGCCATCGACCAGTCTGGCTACGCCAAGGTCATCAAAGTGTATGACGAGTCTCCTGCCAAGGAGGCCGGCCTCCAGCGGGGCGATTACATCACCACCATCGACGGCGCAGACATCAAAAGTCTGGGCGGCGTGGAGACTGTCCAGAACAAACTCCGGGGCGAGAGCGGCACGAGCGTCAATGTAAGCTGGCTGGACAGCGAGAACGCCCAGCACACCGCCGACCTGACCCACTTCGGCTTTACGGCCAACAGCGTCGATTCCGCGCTGGTGCAGGGCAATGTGGGCTACATCAAGATCTGGCAGTTCGACAACTCCACCCCCAGTGAGCTGGACTTTGCGCTCCGCAGCCTGACCGCCAGCGGCGCCCAGAGCTTCATCTTCGACCTGCGCGACAACGGCGGCGGCATCCTTGACGACGCCATCAGCTGCATCAAACTCGTCGCGCCGGAAGGCGTGCTGGCCTACGCGGAGGATAAGGCAGGCAACCGCACCCTGCTGGGCAGCAGCACCGGCGACTCGGTCATCAGCCAGCCCACCGTCTGCCTCGTGAACGAGAACACCGCCAGCGCGGCAGAACTCTTTGCGTCCAGCCTGCGCACCCTGTGCGGCACCCGCCTCGTGGGCAGCACCACGATGGGCAAAGGCACCATCCAGAGCAGCCCCCAGCGCCTCTCGGACGGCAGTGCCGTCGTGGTCACGGTGGCAAAGCTCATCTGCGGCGACGGCTCCTGCTTCGACGGCACCGGCCTGACCGTGGACGTGGAGCGCCCGCTGACTGCCGACGAGCAGGCCAGCTACTATGACTACACCCTCGACACGGACCCGCAGATACAGCGCGCCGTCAGCTGCGCACAGCAGCTCACCGGCGTCACCACCGTGGGCGGCGTGAACGACGCTGACATCGCCGCCGACTCCGCCGCAGCCTCTTCGGAGGCCGCAGCCGAGAGCACCGCTTCCTCCGAGGCCGGTGCGGAAGGGGAGCAGGAGGCTGCAAGTGCGCAGTAAATACTTTTTGAAAATAACTTTAGTCGTGTAAATAGCTCAACCTCTCAGTCTGCTTCGCAGACAGCTCCCCTACCGAGGGGAGCCTCTGGCGAAGAGAGTAAGCTTTGCGGAATGCCAAGGCCTCCCCTCGATAGGGGAGGTGGCACGCCGAAGGCGTGACGGAGAGGTTTTTGCTGTTTTAGCAAGAAACAGAAAGGAAAACCACTATGCCGGAGCTGACCGACCTCTCCGTTATCCGCACCCTGTGCGAAAAATACGATTTCGCGCTCTCCAAGGGCTTTGGACAGAACTTCATCATCAATCCCGGCCTGCCGCCCAAGATCGTGGACGCCAGCGGCGTCGATAAGAGCTGGGGCGTGCTGGAGATCGGCCCCGGCATCGGCGTGCTGACCAAAGAGCTGGCCCGGCGCGCCGCCAAGGTGGTGTCCATCGAGGTGGACGAGCGCCTGCCGCCCCTGCTGGCCGAGACCATGGCGGGCGTGGAGAACTTCAAGCTGGTATTGCAGGACGTTCTGAAAGCAGACCTCCGCGCCCTCATCGAGGAGGAGTTCCCCGGGATGCCGGTGGCTGTCTGCGCCAACCTGCCCTACTACATCACCAGCCCCATCGTCATGAAGCTGCTGGGCGACCGCCTGCCCATCCGGAACCTTACCGTCATGGTGCAGAAGGAGGCCGCCGACCGTCTGGCCGCCGCCCCCGGCACCCGGGCGTCCAGCGCCATCAGCTGCGCCGTGAGCTACTACGCCACCTCGAAGCTGATGTTCACCGCCGCGCCGGGCAGCTTTTACCCGGCCCCGAAGGTCACCAGCGCCGTTGTGCGGATGGACCTCCGCCCCACTCCCGCCGTACAGGTGGAGGACGAGGACGGCTACTTCGCCCTCATCCGTGCCGCTTTCGGCCAGCGCCGCAAGACCGCCGCCAACGCCATCGCCAGCGGCCTCGGCCTGCCGAAAGATAAGGTCATCGCGGCCATCGAGGCGGCGGGCTTCGACGCCCGCATCCGCCCCGAGGCCCTGACTCTCGAGGACTTTGCTGCCGTACAGCGGGAGCTGAAGTAAGATTTTATCAGAATAAAACGCCAAGGCCCCCGCAGTCCGGAACAGAACTGCGGGGGCCTTGGTCGTTATGTGGAAGGAATGGAGGATGGAGATCTGCTTACCTCAGCAGTGCGCTGTGGTCTGCGCCGCCCACGGTGAAGCTGGCGGTGGAGCCGCTGTGGCGGAGGGTGAAAGGCGTATCGCCCGCACCGAGGGCTGCAACATCGGAGAGGGAGAGGGTGGAAGTGCAGCGTTCGGTGGAGAAGACAACGGTCCCGATGTTCTCAGAGCGGAGGCCGGTCAAATCGGAAAGGACGCCCTGCAGGGACGCCGTCTCATGGGAGACATCGATGTAGAGAACATCGCTGATCTGGCTCAGCCGGACCAGCTGGGCGTTCTGGAGGATGTCGGCCTGAGCCGGGTCGAGGACGCGCAGGCCGGTAGAGATGGTGCTGTCGCCGCTGCCGCTGTTGTGGGAGACATCGCGGTACTCCACCTCATTGCAGACCGCGCAGATGCGGTACTCGCGGCTGCTGTCGCCTTGGACAGGCGTCCAGCCGCTCCACTGATGGCCGAGGGCGGGCAGCTCCTCCGTCTCAGTGACGACACAGTGTTCGACCTTGCAGCTGCGCTGGCGCTCGCCCGGCTCGGTGCAGGTAGGCTTTTTGGTGATGACCCAATCGCCGAGGGGTGGGTCTCGCTGCCGGCGGGATAGATGCTCTTCGTGTAGACACCGTTGTGGAAGAGCCGCGTTACGCCGTTCTCTAC
>ENA-OQJP01000529-OQJP01000529.1-human-gut-metagenome-genome-assembly--contig:-NODE-529-length-10323-cov-2.228619_pt1 | contig 10323 bp, 14 predicted proteins | sample MGYA00242611_ERZ504778 | MGnify/ENA primary metagenome ERZ504778 (study PRJEB26092, sample SAMD00036349) | human gut metagenome | host: Homo sapiens | study: EMG produced TPA metagenomics assembly of...
ACCTGTAACGGTAAGGATAATGACGGCGGGCAAACCCATTGACCCGGAAGTTGACCCCGGTGACCTGACAACAGTGCATACGCCGGAAGAGGAAGCGTGCTTTGGAATGATATACGTGGTCAGCAGACTATGGATGTAGACCAAAATGCCAATACAATTACATTGCCTGCAATAGCAGATACGATGCGTTCGCTTCCCGATACACTTGGAATCGGTGCCGGACCGTTTTCTCCCAAGGGGGCTGACTATTATTTTGTAAAACAGATAATGAAAAAATGGCCTAAAGTTGTTTCAAGTTATGACGGAGAACGGAAGTATATCAAATATACAGGATATAACGACCTCTATTTCTATGCATTGCAAGGGCTGGGGCTGACATCTCTTCCCGCTTTTATAGAACAACGCTGGCGCATCCGTGACGGATACTACCGCTGTGGGGATTTCAAGGCGGAAAGCGGTTATATTGGTGGACGTATCGGTGCAAAAGAAGGTGCAGTCATCAGATTTTAAAAGCGGCCAAGAGTGGGTATTTCGGTATCGGTAACGATAGTGGAAACATTACACAGGGAATCTTTCTGAAGGCAGGGGAAAGCGGTACATTCACAGATTTCCAGCATGGGGAAAACATCATGCTGTACATATATCAGGCAGACCGCATGAGCATGATAGATTTAAGTGAAGTAAGTATTGACCCTCAATTCGGGAATACCCTTTCAAAAATGTCGTTGCTACAGGAACTGTATCTCGGTAGTGAAAATCATAAGGAATGGAAAATGTCGCCCGGAAACACCGGATTTCTTACCAATTTGGATTTAGGAGACATGCCGTTTCTCACTACATTGGATATTCGAAACACGGAAATTATAAACCGTCAATTGCTCAAAGTGTCCACGAATGGAGAGTGTGCATGCCGATAATACTTCTTTGTCTGCAATAACGTTTGCTGAAACTTCTCCGATAAGTACGCTTGCCCTTCCGGTACTATCACTGAACTTGTATTGAACAATCTGCCTAATCTGACTTATCCCGGCGGGCTTTCTCTTGGTGGTGTCAGTAAGGTTACAAAAATATTCGTGAATGAATGTCCGTATATTGATACGATGACTCTGTTGGAACAGGTGGTCAATGCAAGTGAATTGAAAACCGTCCGTATTCCCAACGTAAATGCTACGGCGAGTGTTGAAATGCTTCGTTCCATAAAAAACGGTGGGGCTATAGGATTGGATGCGAATGGTAATGCGTACGATGAAAAAGGACAGTGTAGCGGAATAACCGGACGATGGATATTGGTCGAACTGATAGAGCAGAACGAAATCGAAGAGCTTGTCCGGTATTTTCCCCAACTTGAACTTCATAATTCGCAGTTCTCTATTGTGAAAATCAGCGATACGGTAGACAATGATTCGTGTGAGAAGTATAGCAATCCCGAAAATAAGACGGGGGCGGATTATGGCAACACATATATTCCAAGCGGGCATACCCTTGCCATCAAGAAAGGATGCCATGCCTATAAATGCTCATTCAACACGAAGAAAAACCAGATGGAAGGCGTGCAGTTAAGCGATACGGATTTCAACTACCTGAAAAACGGCAGCAGCTTTGACATAACGGACGCCGCCGGAGAGGGCTTTGTATATATTCTGGCATGCTCCGCACCATTGGTACAAGGGAGTGAACGACTACAAGAACCAAGTAAAGTATTTTTTCCCTTCTATAACAGAGACCGAACCGCTCTCAACTGCATTGCATAGCAGAAAATCCCTGTTGTCGGAATTGCTATATATGGAAAATACCGGAGTGTATGCGATTGATGCTGTTGTCGGTGAAGTCATAGGCGAGGATGTCATAACCACCGCATCCAATACGAACAGCTACAAGATGGATGTGAGAGGAATGAAGCAGGTAAGATGGCCCGGTCTGAACCATGCCCGGCTTGGAGGCGTGTTCACTGACGAAAACAACCGTGTGCTCAGTACGTTCATCATGTCTGTAAGCCATACCTATTTTGACTTCAACATCGGTGATTATGTGTTCTGTGACATACCTAACGGTGCAAAATGGTTTTATTTCACTTCTTTCCGTGACATTGGCGACATAGAGTGCCTTGTTGTAGACAGCAGCAGTATTGAAGCCATAGAACCTGAATGGACCGAACACACGGTTGGCGACAACGACAGTCTGGTCGGTGTATATCCTATTACCGTTGACGGTTTGAAGATGCCACGCAGCCTTTCCGGTGATATACGTTCGAAGAAAGGCAACGGGACGTCCGTTACATCTAACGAATGGAAATACGACAGTGAGGGTAATCCTATTGAGATGCCTATCGGCGGTTTGAATTACACGGCAAAGGATTTCCAAAAACATCTGCCGCTTACGTGGAGTTGGCTATCAGTTGCAGGATTACGAACAGCATAAAGAGATTAGCAATCTATGGTGGGCTTTGAGCGGAACAACCAACGAACAGTCGGTTGTGGGCAATGGCGGACATGACAGCATTCTGAATAAACTGGATTCCATTGGCATGGCTGACAGCAATAATACCGGCAATACGCTCAACTCCATACTTGGATTGAAGCATTATGTGGGTTGTGATTCAGAATGGATGGACTATATCGCTTTTAATGTGCCGAGCTATGAAGCGTTCTACAAGGCAAAATGCACGGAGAACGACAGTTCATATCCAATAGATTATACAGCGCATATTTATGACCCCGTAAACAAAACCGAACGGACTGTTAAAACAGTTGACGCTTCCAATGGAAATTGTGTCGTGCGCATAGTACATGGTGCCAAGTGCGATGTATTGCCCAGCAGAGTACACAAGGGAGATACAAGTATGTATGTAACACATTATGCAGCAGGATTTTGGATAAGTGGAAGCCGAGGCCGTTGTGTTTTGCGGTCCGGCTACAACTCGTATGCGAACAGCGGTCTCGCTTGTGCGTTCGCGAACTACGCTTCATCGCACTCGGTCACGTACTGCGGGGCGCGTCTGGCCTTCCGCGGAAAATTCGTTATAATTGAATAGAGCGGACCTCGCGATTTCGAAAAAAGCGTTGGAGGGAGAGCCGTAGGCTGCTCCCTCTTTCTTTTTCTCGCGTAAGCGAGTCGATTTTTGAAACTAATTTTTATGTGGTTGTATTTTTGTCTGTAAAACGTTCCATATATAGAACATTTTCACTATATTTGCATTGTGAATGATATAAGATATGGAATTGAAAACGAGATTCAAAGTAATAATGTCGAGTGAAGCCGATGCATTTCTTGACACTCTGCGCCAAGATGTTAAGGATAAAATTATCTATAATGTAGATAAGGTAGCCAATGGTTATATGGACAAAGATTTATTCAAGAAATTAGATGATACTGACATTTGGGAGTTTCGCACCCTGTATAAAGGTATTCAATATCGTCTGTTGGCTTTTTGGGACACCGACGCGGAAACGTTGGTCATTGCCACGCATGGATTTGTGAAGAAAACACAAAAGACCCCACGCAAAGAGATAAACAAGGCGGAAGCCGTCAGAATATTATATTTCAACTCAAAAAATAAGTATATGGAAGCAATTAAATTTTATACCCTTGATGAAGTTAAGGATAAACATATAGGTGAGGTCGGTACACCGCACAGGGATAAGTATGAAGCTGAATTGCAATCATTTTGATTGGGGAAGCCATAAAAAAAGCCCCGTAAAATCCCAAAACATGACCCAAGAGGAATTGGCACAAAAAATCGGTGTACAGCGTTCACAAGTATCCAAGATAGAAAGCGGACGTAATCTGACCCTTTCCACCATTGCGCGAGTGTTTAAGGCCATGGGTATGAAGGCGTCTTTGAGTATTTCCGGTTTAGGAAGCATAACTCTTTAAAAAATAAAAGGCGGACAATCCCTCGCGCCGTTGTGTTTTGCGGTCCGGCTACAACTCGTATGCGAACAGCGGTCTCGCTTATGCGAACGCGAACAACGCTTCATCGAACTCGAACACGAACTACGGGGCGCGTCTGAAATTCTGTTGGTTAAATTAATCGGAGACCCTGCACAGGTACGAGATTACCACCGCCATTCTCCGAGGGATTCGAGCCTCGGCAACAGCATGATAATATATATTTATTAATGGAAAGCCGGAACATAATCTTTAACCACATGTGGGGAGAGGTTGGACCACTCCCCACGAGACCGGAAGGCGGTCAGCGATATATACGATTTATTCCAACCGGCCGTAGCTGCAACTGCGGTCTGTTATCCGTTATATAATCTCATACCGGAGATTATATCCGATGAGAATTTGGAAAGGTCATTCAAGCGTGTCATGGCAAATCTGAGAAGTGCAGATACCCGAAGCGGAAATCGGCAAAGAGAGATAGCTGTAATAGATGGCATTGAATGTTCACCAAGAATGGCCCGTTATGTAAAAAACAAGCATAAGATACTTGATGCGCTGAAAGAACAGATAGGTAACGGCACATTCCGTATAAAGAACCTCAAGTCGTTTACTGTGGATGACGGACCGAAAGTAAGAATTGTGCAAGCCCCGTCAGTCATAGAGCGTATTGGAAGCAATGCGATTATGGAGCCGTTGGAAAAGCATCTTTCACCCCTATTGATAGAAACAACGGCTGCATCCATACAAGGACGCGGACCGCATGGTCTGTTCCATCAGGTGCAGGATACATTGGCAGAGAACCCCAATATACACTATTATTATCAAAGCGATTATAAAGGATATTATGACAGTATTGACCATGATATATTAATCTCCACAATCAGGCGATATGTCGGAGACCCTGTCTTATTGCCTATTCTTGAAAATTTTGTCAAAGCACTATATCCCAACGGGAAGCATGGCATAAGCAAAGGACTGCGTTCCTCACAATTCTTTGGAAACCTTTACCATAATGATATTGATCACCGGATGATTGATGAATATGGTGCAAAAACATTACTTCCGTTTTTGTGATGACATCTTTATTCTCGGTGAGAGTAAACGTGATTTGTGGAAATTGCGGGACAAACTACACTATGAAGCAGCTCAAATAGGGCTGACAATAAAACCAAGCGAAAAAAGTGGCTCCCATATCCTCCGGTATGGATGCCCTTGGCTTTGTCAACTACGGCGACTATACATTGCTACGAAAACGGACAAAAGTAAATGCAGCCCGAAAACTTTCCAAGATTAAATCACGGAAACGGAGACAGCAAATAATCGGTTCATTCAAGGGTATGGCCTGCCATGCAGATTGCAAACATTTATTTTATATACTTTCCAAGAACAACATGAAGAAATTTTCCGAAATGGGTGTTACGTACACTCCAGCAGATGGAAAAAAACGCTTTCCCGGCAAGGTTATGCGTTTGAGCGACATCGTAAATATTCCAATTGAGATACATGATTTTGAAACAGGAATAGACACCAAAGAGGGGGAAGACCGTTATCTGGTATCGTTCCGCAATCCCAGGACTCAAGAATGGGGAAAGTTCTTTACTGCATCGGTTGAGATGAAAGGTATTCTTGACCAAATCAGCGATATTGAGGACGGCTTTCCATTTGAAACAGTTCTCAAATGTGAAATGTTTGACGGAGGCAAACGAAAATACAATTTTACCTGACGGGAAAAAGATAACATACTAATCCGCTCGGTATCCGCTACTTTTGTCGTAAATCAAAATTCATGCAATGGAAAAGATTTACGGCACAAAGAAGCGGCAGGATTGTCTTGTACGTACAGGACGCTCCAAGTGGATACTGTTTTATGGCTTCGGGAAAGATGATGAGAATAGTGAGAATGGCTGGGAGTACCGGCATACATTCGACCATAAACCCACACTTTCCGAAGTCAAGGAACTTGTTGTGTCCGCTATAAACACGGCTACGGAGGAAAAGATTATAAACGGCTTTGTCTGGAACGGGAAAGCAGTATATCTTTCACCCGAAAACCAATTAAACTTTTCCGCTATAGAACGTAGTGAAAAGATTCCTTATCCGCTTATTCTAAAAATCAATGAACAGGAAGATGGTACGCCCCATCTATCATACTTTCGAGAATGCAGATGATTTTATTGCGTTCTCCCAAGCAGCGTGCGCCTATGTGATAAAGACTGTTCAGGAAGGGTGGAAGAAAAGGATGAAGTGGATTGGACGGTATTATTTAAAAGTAATAACGATGAAAAAGTTGATTGAATGGCTCGGAATGAGTAACAGGTGGAAACACCTCATAGGAGGACTGATTATCGGCATTTTTGCATTTGGTTGGTTTACCGCAATGTATGCCGGAGTTTTGACAGCAGGTGCTTTGGAATATAAAGACAAGGTGCATGGCGGTAGATGGGATTGGATTGACTTTGGTCTTACAGTAGCCGGAGCAATGATAGGACAACTAATAGAAGGAACTTTAATATGGAACAACTAAGCACGATTATCCAAGTTGTCGGTTCGCTCATCACATTAGTTATATTGCCCTTGTTATTGCTTAGAAGCAAAAAGAAAAGGCAGATGCCGAGGCTGAAAAAACCGAAGCAGATAACATCACAGCTTATGCTGCTGAATGGAAAGAATTGTACGAGAAGAAGGAAAAGCGAGTTGTCGAACTGGACGCCAAAATTGACCACCTTTACGCCGAGATAACCAAGTATCGTGACGCTATCCGCGAGCTAAGCGAAAAGAACAGCGAGCTTGCCGTTCAGAATCAAGCACTGGAATTCCGGAAATGCAATAAACATGGTTGTGCAGACCGCGTCCCACCAAGTGAATATTAACCAAATAAATAAGTATGAAGATATTGATTGATAACGGGCATGGTGAAAACACTCCCGGAAAACGTAGTCCTGACGGTTCGTTGCGTGAATATGCTTATGCACGTGAAATTGCAGATAGAATAGCACATGAACTTTCCGCAAGAGGTTATGATACCGAACGCATTGTTCGGGAAACAGTAGATGTTCCACTATCAGAACGTGCAAGGCGTGTAAACGAAGTTTGCGGACGATATGGAACGGCCAATGTAGTTCTTGTTTCTATCCACTGCAATGCTGCCGGAAACGGTGCAGAATGGATGAACGCAAGAGGATGGAGCGCTTATACATCGAAAGGCAAGACAAAGGCTGATAAACTGGCAACTTTCTTGTATGAAGAAGCTGAAAAAAACTTTATCAGTCAAAGAATACGCAAAGATAATTCTGACGACGATCCTGACTGGGAAGAAAACTTCTATATTTTGAGTAAGACAAAATGCCCGGCTGTACTTACGGAAAACTTTTTTCAGGATAACAAGGATGATGTCCTGTACCTTTGTTCCGAAGAAGGCAAACAAGCTATTGTTAAAACCCATGTAGAGGCAATAACCAGATATATTCAGAAGTATGGTAAAATGGTTTAAAGATATTGTAGCAATATTGTTTGTGGTATATTTTTCACATCACTGTTTTTTAATGTGCGTTTTTGCATATCGAATAAAAAGTTACCTATAAATGATACCACAAGAATAACTGTTTTCGATACCATACCCTATTACAAGCCTGTACCCAAGGATAGTACCGTTATTAAATACATCACGCAGATTCTTCCTACTGCAAAACCGGATAGTACGAAACAGACTCCGGACGTAGCAGATACGACTAAACCTCCAAATAAAGACAAAGACAGTGTTGAGGTTGAAATCCCCATTACGCAGAAGATGTATGAAACAGACACATATCGGGCTTATGTAAGTGGCTTTCATCCACAACTTGACAGCCTGATACTTTTTGCCGGGCGTGATATAATGACCGTAACAGGTAATTATCCCAAACCCAAGAAGAAAAGTTCAGTATCAGTCTACAGGTAGGATATGGAATAACACTGAGAGAAACGCCGCAATTTTCTCCATGTCTTAGTGTAGGTTTATCGTATAATTTGTTGATTTCTGATTATGATAGATATTATATTAACGGTCAATAAGGAAAAGTATATGAAGAGGTAGCAAAGACCACATCGTACACCGGTGCGAAAATGGATGATGAGCTTGCCTACGATCGTATATTTACGACGGATGAGGATAAAAGCATGCTTGAACGTTTTTGGTGCGAGAGTAAGAATACCATATGCAACAGTTTAAAGAAAATGCTTCTTGACGAAACGGAAGCTGACAGTGAATACAGGCTTTCGTTGGGGCTGTCGAATTCATTCGATGAAGCTCTAAAAGAAAGTATGCAGCGTAGCTTGTTTTCATTCTTCGTGATGAATGTCACTGCAAAGTGGTACACGTTTACCAATAAGGAAGAAGCTGCCGGATATGCAACGGAAGCTGCTACCTATATGGAGGATATAATGCGTAAGGCATTTTTCAAAAGAAAGCCCATGCGCCCGACATACGAATAATCATTAATTCAAAATATTATGGCAGAAAATAAGAAAACATTAACCGTGACACAACAGGTCAAAGAACTTGTCTATGATATTCAGAACAAAGCGTATTTGACGGGACAGGCACGAGAAGCGGCCGGCAAGAGCTATCAAGTCGCATCCAATATGCAAGCAAGTGATGACGATGAAAACAGCTATCAGATACGTCGTTCGTTGGCCAATGCCTTTTCCTCTTTAAAAAGTCTGCTTGGAGAGTATCTCAATGAGGATAATACAACAAGCGATAACCTGATGGATGAAGAGATAGATAATAACGGTAAACTTTCATTGGAGTTTTTGCTTCCGTCTAACTATAACAACGCTTCGGCGGACGCACTGGGAAATGGCATACATTCATATCTTGTAGATATGGCACTTGGAGAGTGGTTTGCCATAACCAGTCCGGAAGATGCCAATGCGTATATACAACACTCCGGGGTGAGTCTTGAAAACGTGAAGCGTGCACTCTACAAACGCAGCCGTCCGGAAAGACCGACTTATGATTAATTGATGTTCAAGCCTATGGTATATTGTCAAAACAGCCAGTCTAAAACAAAAGCGGTAACACTTGTATTTAAAAGGGAAGAACTGCTTTACGATGCGGAGAATTATTCTTTTGTAGAGGGCGACATTATGCAAGCGGAAGATGAACACGCCAGACATCAAGTATTCGACATCGGTCAGGACGGTAATGTGGACAGAGTTACGAGAATACTTAACCTCGTGCATTCTGAATGCGTGGAAATGTTGTTTCCTTATACGAAAGAAGAAATTTCCGATAAGCAGGAACCCCTTGATAATGTTATGACCGTGCCGGAAGAATACCTCATAACCCTTGTTTTGCCTGTGAATTTTTCATTGTCTACCGTGAAATTGCTAAAACATCTGATACACGAATATATGGTCTGCAAGGTCCTTGCCGACTGGATGAGCATAACAAATCCAGGCAGCCAAGCCAACTGGGAAGATAAAGCCCGAAATATCCGAATCAAGATACAGACTTCCCTTGTTTCACGAAAAGGCAAGATAAGACGAAAACTAAAACCGTTTTAAGAATAGACAAGAGCCGGGGTGCATCACGCATACCGGCTCTTTCTCCTTATAAACAATCTGATAACCTTAAAAATAACTGACCTATATGTTTCATTTATCGTAGTCTGTTGAGCATACGGGGATTGAACTGGACACTAAATCCTAACAGGCTTTCGGATTTGTCAAGTGTACAAATGAGTGCAATTCTAAATGCTTTGTACGGTGTTCCTCTGAAACCACGCATATATTTGTCTGTACTGCTCCATACAGTATGCCAATTAAACAAATCATTCGAACCGTACAGTACTTGTACTACATGTCCCGACTTAAAATATCCACGTTGAATGATGGTATCTATCGTCTTGAACACATCTGGCTCATCCATTTTGAAAGGGCGGGTAACCACTAATGCCGTTATGTTTTCAGCAGATGATGTAGAAAAATCCACAAGTCTGTTTCCGTCAGCCATTGCTAATGCTTCCGGATACGAATTGACATTGTTCACTATGTCTGACAGCATCATTCCCCAAAGCTTTGACTTCAACGAAAACACATAAGCATAGCGTACAGCCGGGTTATACACAATGATATGCTGATTGGTATAATCATATATCATCCGGCAAGCGGCAAGAAAATCAAAAAACGGAATCATAGCAATATCGTCAAGAGCCGTTCGTTCATTTTCGCTTGCTTTTCCATTATAAACTGATAGAAGTTTATCCGATCTTGGCAAATCAGAAATAGAAAACAAATCTTCCGCATTTAAACTTTCTGATATGCACTGCACAGTAGAACCACTTATCAGCATAATACCTCTATTGGTGGCAAACAGCACTGCATTATCAATTTGTGTGATACTGTTCGTATTTATACAAACCTCCCGTGTTACAGGTTGCCGTGCTGAGTATG
>ENA-OQJP01000531-OQJP01000531.1-human-gut-metagenome-genome-assembly--contig:-NODE-531-length-10308-cov-2.177389_pt1 | contig 10308 bp, 14 predicted proteins | sample MGYA00242611_ERZ504778 | MGnify/ENA primary metagenome ERZ504778 (study PRJEB26092, sample SAMD00036349) | human gut metagenome | host: Homo sapiens | study: EMG produced TPA metagenomics assembly of...
CTTCCTATATTTGACAGTGTAATTAGCTCATCAAGATTATTTACTTTTGAATAGTTCTGCATGACAAAATCTCTAAACTCTAATTGCCTGCCAATGATAGGGTGGAAAAGTGTAGCAATTTCTTTTATTATAGAATCCCCTGAGTAGGAAGAAAATTCACGTTCTATTACATTATGTAGGTATGTACAGTTCATTTCATTCCTCAAACAGTGGACTACAGTTTCAAGGAATGGCATTAGTGGATAACGCATGGGGATAGGGCTGAAATCATAGTCAATATTTTCACAAATGGAGCTCAAACCTTGAAATAAAAGTTTGTCACAGTTGCTTTGAGGTATATCAAATGCCATAGCCAGCATTTGGGATTTGTCTGTTGCGGAAATCTTTATCATTGAAGATTTAGGCAACACTACCATTTCATTGCTATGAAACGTGCGGTTACAAAATTGGTTACAGTATACTGAAAATCTCCTTCTAAAAAATAAAAGATAATTTTTGTGGGTATACTCTTCCTCTATGCATTTCTCAGTGTCGAATTTAATATATTTGAATCCTGTATCAATATCTGTCATGTAATTTTTGCATGACAAATGTTCCCTGGCGTAATGTAATCCGTTCGGTTGATTGTTCCCCTCTCATATCTTCCCTTTTTTGATGGCAACAAAAGCGATTTATACTCCATTATGCTTCATAATTGATTCAGTATGGTCTAATATAATCACTTTATTACCAATGTATTATAATGAATAAAATTAAAGCCTGTTATGTATATGCAGGGTATGAAACATAATATATAGTATATGGTTGTACATAACCATCTATCAATCAATTGTATATATACAAAATAGACATTATTACTCTCTATTACAAAATAGAGAGTAAAGAGTATAGGGGAATTATGTATAGTTAATGTGTTGTATGTTAGATGATTATGCGACTAATTTGCGCATAGAATAGTATGGCTGTAAAATCAGGCCGGATGATTCTTGTTTAATGAAAAGTAGAAAACGACAGCACTCGTTTGTTGGAAAAAGAGAATTATGGGATGAATTATTTTTTATAGCAATAGCATTTTTAGTTGCGGTATTTATGGGGTGGATTATCACTCCTCAGATTTTGCTCGTAGCTTTTAGAAAACGACTGTTTGATTCTGTAGGTGGTCGCAAGACCCATAGCGGTATAGTACCACGTTTGGGAGGAGTTGTGTTCGTCCCGGTGCAGTGCTTTCTATTAGTGCTATCTATGTTTTTATGTATAAACTAGAAATAACGTCCTATCTTCAAGACCCATTTATACCTTTCCAATTTTTATTGTTGATGATAGGTTTGCTCATTTTGAATATGGTCGGAGTGATAGATGATTTGATTAGGATTAACTATCGTAGAAAATTCGTAGCTCAAATTGTTGCTTCTTCATTTCTTCCGTTATCCGGACTCTGGATTAATGATTTGTATGGACTACTCGGAATAACTACTTTATCTCCTTGGATTGGAATGCCTCTGACGGTGTTTGTGGCAGTCTTTATTATTAATGCCGTTAACCTGATTGATGGAATCGACGGGCTCTGTTCCGGTTTGGTCGGTATGGGGGCTTTGGTTTTTGGTTTCTTGTTTATTTATAATGCAGCATGGTTACATGCTGTTTTTGCCTTTATCACCGCAGGGGTGCTATGTCCTTTTTTCTATTACAATGTGTTCGGCAAAATCGAAAGGAAGACAACGAATTTTTATGGGGGATACTGGCAGTCTGACGCTGGGGCTCTCGATGGCTTTTCTGGCAATCAGCTATGCGATGAATAATCCGTTGATAAAGCCTTTTTCCGAAGGAGCGATAGTAGTTTCTTTCGCTACATTGATTGTCCCTCTTTTTGATGTAGTTCGTGTGGTACGGATACGTTATTTTCAGCATAAGCCTCTTTTTATGCCCGACCAGAATCATATACATCATAAGTTTCTGAGAGTAGGGATGTCTCATTATGTCGCAATGATTCTTATTCTGGCTTTGGCATTGTTCTTTAGCTTCTTCAATATTGTTGCGGTAGAATATATCAGCAACAACATCGTGATTTTTATAGATATCGTACTGTGGATTGCTTTCCATTTATGGTTGGACAGGCGAGAGCTTATCCGGGCAAAACATGGGGTGGCAAATAATTAAATTTAATGATATGAAAATAGCTATTATCGGTGGTTCCGGATTCGTGGGAAGTCGTTTGATCGGGCTGTTACAGACTGTTCCGAACATTGAACTGCTCAATATTGACAAGCAGCAGAGTGAACTTTATCCTCATCTGACACAAATAGCTGATGTGCAGGATGTACAGAAGCTGACGGAGTTGCTGGCAGGAACTGATCTTGTGGTTTTATTGGCTGCCGAACATAAAGACAACGTAACTCCTGCATCGCTTTACTATACGGTGAATGTGGAAGGGACACGTAATACGCTTCAGGCTATGGAAGTAATGGAGTTGCCCGTTTTGGTATTCACCAGTTCTGTTGCTGTCTATGGATTGAACAAAGATAATCCATCAGAATTGCATCCGGCCGATCCGTTCAATGATTACGGTCGTAGTAAGTGGCAGGCGGAATGTATGCTGCAGGAGTGGTATGATACGCATCGGGAGTGGAACATTCATATTCTTCGTCCCACAGTTATCTTTGGAGAGGGGCAACAGGGGGAATGTATATAATTTGTTGCGGCAGATTACTTCCGGGCGATTTCTGATGGTAGGAGACGGTGAAAACCGGAAGTCGATGGCCTATGTCGGTAACGTAGTTGCTTTTATTCGCTTTTCTGATTGAGAATAATATGGAGGGATATCATGTATTCAATTATATCGATAAGCCGGATTTCACAATGAATGATTTGGTGTATCATGTCGGGGAGGTGTTGAATAAACATATTCCTACTACACATTACCCCCTATTGGTTAGGAATGTTGGGTGGATATTGCTTTGATGCTTTGGCTAAGATGACGGGAAGAAAATTGTCGGTGAGTTCTGTTCGTGTGAAGAAGTTCTGTGCGGTGACTCAGTTTGATTCTGTTAAAGTACAGTCATCGGGTTTTAAGCCGGCTTTCTCAATGGAAGAAGGGTTGAGACGGACGTTGCAATACGAGTTTGGTTCAGGAGCTGAAGAAGCTATTAATTGATAAACTAGGCTTTTCCTTTTTACAGGATAGAAAAGAAGGAAAAAAGTTAGATAGATAAGACATAAAATTTTTCAGGTAGCCGTCATGTATGTGACTGGCGGGAGCGGAGCGCGCTTGGAGGGTACCTTATTGTGACTTTAAATGATAGAATTGGAGGAGTTATTATGGATGAAAAAAGTGTTGGTTGGTTGTTTGTGTGCAGAGTAACAGGGAGAAGAAAACCTACGAACGTCTGTCGGCATTGGGATTTGAATCTTTTCTTCCGTTACAGGAAGAAACACGTCGTTGGAGTGACCGAAGCAAGAAAGTGCAGCGGGTCGTGATTCCTATGGTTGTTTTTGCCCGGATAGCTCCTTCCGAACGTATTTCTGTGCTTCGTCTTCCCTCTGTAAGCCGCTTTATGGTATTGCGCGGAGAAAGTGCTCCGGCAATCATCCCGGATGCACAAATGGAACGTTTCCGCTTTATGCTCGATTATTCGGAAGAAGCGGTTGAGATGTGTTCGGAGCGTATCCAGCCGGGCGAACAGGTAAAAGTTATCAAGGGGCCGTTGACAGGATTAACAGGGGAGCTGATAACAATGGATGGAAAAAGTAAGGTAGCCGTCAGGATTAATATGCTGGGAGCTGCGATGGTAGAAGTGCCGGTAGGGTTTGTAGAGAGAATATGATACTGTTAGGTAATTACTACTAAGAAAAAACAACTGAGATTACAAACCATGAAGGAACAGCAGATTACAGTAACTTCCCCTTTATTACCATCTTTGGAGGAGTTAAATGTTTACTTGCAGGATATATGGCAACGCAAATGGATTACTAATAATGGATATTATCATCAGATGCTGGAAGCCGCTTTGTGTGAATATCTGGGTGTACCTTATATCAGTCTGTTTACCAACGGGACTCTTCCTCTAACTGCGGCCTTACTGGCAATGCGTATTACAGGAGAGGTAATAACCACGCCTTTCAGTTTTGTTGTCTACTACACATTCGTTGTGGTTGAATGGCATCAACCGGTATTTGTAGACATAGACCCTGTAACCTGTAATCTTGACCCTGATAAGATAGAGGTGGCTATAACTCCTAATACTACAGCCATTATGCCAGTGCATGTGTATGGGTATCCTTGTGATACTAAGAGCATTCAGCAAATAGCAGATAAATACGGATTGAAGGTAATCTATGATGCTGCTCATGCATTTGGGGTGGAGAGAGAGGGAGAATCTATTTTGAATGCAGGTGATATGTCGACATTGAGCTTTCATGCGACGAAGACTTTTAATACCATTGAGGGAGGTGCATTGGTACTTCACGATGAACATACTAAAAAGAGAGTTGATTACTTGAAAAATTTTGGTTTTGTCGGTGAAACGGAGGTGGTTATTCCCGGAACTAATGGCAAGCTAGATGAAGTGCGGGCAGCTTACGGATTACTGAACTTAAAACAGGTAGATGCTGCCATTGAAGCACGCTGCCAGGCTACAACTAATTATAGAGAAGCCTTACGTAATGTTTCCGGTATCACATTTATGGATGATATATCCGGAGTGAAGCATAATTATTCTTATTTCCCCATATTTGTGGATGAAGAACGATATGGTATGAGCCGTGATGAACTCTATTTTAAGATGAAGGAATATAATGTATTAGGACGGCGGTATTTTTATCCGCTGATCAGTACTTTTTCTACTTATCGTGAATTAAAGTCAGCAAGGAAGAAAATTTGCCTGTAGCCACAAAGATGGCGGAACAGGTTATTTGTTTGCCGATGCACCATGCATTGAGCGAAGATGATATGGAGCGGGTGTTACGGCTGATAAGAAAGTAGAATATGAAACTTGGTGTGATGCAACCTTACTTTATGCCTTATATCGGTTATTTCCAATTAATGAAAAGCTGTAGATAAGTATGTGGTTTATGATGATGTTAATTACATTAAAAGGCGGCTGGGTTAACCGTAATCATATACTGATCAATGGAGAGAAAGAAATGTTCACTGTGACTTTGAAGAAAGCGAGTCAGAATAAGTTATTCAATGAAATAGTGATAGGCGATGATTTTAAGAAACTTATGAAAACACTGCAACTGAACTATTCCAAAGCTGTTAACTTTGATCAGACGATGACTCTGATGAAAAGAATCATTTCTTTCTCAGATAAGAGGCTTGCGGCATTTATAGCAAATAGTTTTCGGGAAATATTCAGTTATTTGTCAATAGATACGGAGATATTGATGTCCTCAGATATTCCGAAAGATAATTCTCTGAGAGGAAAAGATAAAATCTTGCAGATATGTGAAATATTGGGTGCTGATACTTATTATAATGCTATCGGTGGGCAGAATCTTTATGATAAAAAGGAATTTAGTGAACATGGAATTGTACTGAATTTTGTAGATACAATCCCAAAAGTATATTCTCAATTGCGTACTAAGGAATTTGTGCCTTATTTGTCGATGATAGATGTATTAATGAATAATACCAAAGATGAAGTCAATGATTTATTGGATTCTTTTTGTGTAAGATATTGAAATTGCTTAGATATGAAATCTTTTAATATTGTAGTGTGTGCGTCTGGTGGTGGAGGAAATTTTCGTTCTTTGATAAAATATCAATGTGATTATGGTTATCACATTTCGTTACTGATAGTAGATAGAGAGTGTCCTGCTATTAAGATAGCAAAGGAAAATGGGATATCATATTCCGTTTTAGAAAAGAAAGTTTTAGGCAAGTCTTTTTTTGAGGAGTTTGAGAAGATTGTCCCCATAGATACGAATTTAATTGTTTTAGCAGGATTTCTACCGATTATACCCAAATGGATTTGTGAAAAGTGGGAACGTAAAATAATAAATATTCATCCTTCACTATTGCCAAAATATGGAGGAAAGGCATGTATGGGGTTAAAGTGCAAGAAGCTATTTTGAGGAATCATGAGAAGTATGCCGGCTGTACCGTTCATTATGTGGATTCGGAAATAGACACTGGCGAGATAATAGCTCAAAAAAAAATACTTGTGATGGAGAATGAGTCTGCATGGGAATTGGGAGGCAGAGTTTTTAATGAAGAAATAATATTACTTCCGTTGGCTATTAAACATATACGTGAAGCAATGAAAGTGATTCCTTAAGATTGAATATAAGTGTATTATATAATATTATACGATTTTCGATATGACACAATGCCCATTGGTTAGTATTTCTTGTCTGACCTATAATCATGCTCCGTATTTACGTCAGTGTTTGGATGGTTTTGTGATGCAAATAACATCTTTTCCAATAGAAATCTTAATTTATGATGACGCGTCTGGAGATGGTACTCAGAATATTATTGAGGAGTATCAGAAAAATATCCGGATATAATAAAACCAATATATCAAACTGAGAATCAATATTCAAAAGGTGTGAAGGTTGGTTTTGTTTATAATTATTCTCGGGCTAAAGGTGAGTATATAGCATTTTGTGAGGGGGATGATTATTGGACTGATCCTTATAAATTACAAAAGCAGATTGATTTTTTAGAATGTTACTCGGATTATGTTATTTGTTCACATCGATACAGAATATGTTTAAAAGAGGAGAAGGTGATGAATGATGAGATCAAACCGATTGGCGATTTATCTGATGGGATGTCTTTTGATTTGTCTTTCTTGATTCGTGGAGGTTGGTTATTTCAACCATTAAGTGTCGTATACCGAAAGTCGGCATTGGATTTGGATACATACTCGAAATATGCAATATATATAGACGTTGCCTTGTTCTATGCTATTTTGAAAAATGGGAAAGGATATTGTATGCCTGATGTAATGGGAGTATATAGAATACATGAAAAAGGGGTATGGTCTGGACTCGACTTAAATCATCAAAGGATCTTTTCTTTGAAAGCAAGAGAAGCTATTTATGATGTGGAGAAGACGGATGAGGCTGCAATGTTCATCCTCTCACAATTCTCTCGTCCAATGGGACGGTTTCTGGTTGTGAAAGAGTGTTCTATGTTTATGAGAATCACGAAGATATTAATTTCCCATTTTGGTTTACGTTTTGTATTGAGAATGTGGTTTGATAGACTATTCTTAAATAAAAAGTTGTGCGTGAATGAGTTTTATCAGATAAAGGATTTCTGCAAAAGAAAGAAGAATGGATAACATTATAATAGTATTAAATTCAAATCTGTTACTAAAATGAATATAGCATTGATTATTGCAGGGGGATCCGGCAACCGGATGGGACAAGATATTCCAAAACAGTTTATTCATGTGGATAATTGTCCGGTTATTGTACATACAATGTTAGCTTTCCAAAGACATCCGGACATAACTGCTGTTGCTGTTGTTTGTTTAGGTGGATGGGAAACTGTGTTGTCTTCATACGCTCATCAGTATAATGTATCAAAGTTACGTTGGATATTTGCTGGGGGGATAAATGGTCAGGAATCAATTAGTAACGGCATATACGGTTTAAAAAAGAACGGTGTCAAAAAGGATGATCTGGTTTTGATTCATGATGCGGTTCGTCCACTGGTATCTCAGAGTATTATATCTTCCAATATCGCAATTTGTAAGCAGTATGGTTATGCTATCACTGGTATTCAGTGTAGGGAGGCTATTTTGGAAAGTGATGATGGCTTTTGTTCTGTGACAAGTATTCCGCGTGATAAATTGATAAGAACGCAGACACCCCAGACTTTTCGGTTAGAAAATATTATAAATGTCCATGAGCAGGCAAAATCAAAAGGTATCATAAACTCAGTATCTTCTTGTACTCTTTTGGCGGAATTGGGCGGATATGAAATGCATATAGTTCCGGGAGAGGAGCGAAATATAAAGATTACGACTACGGAAGACCTGGAGATTTTCAAGGTTTTGAGGCAAACGTCAAAAGAAGACTGGCTGAAATGATGACTTATTATGACGATATCAGAAAAGTGCAGGATTTGCATCTGCCGTGGGAAATTCTGACTGATATAAATATTCTGATTGTGGGGGCCTCAGGTCTGATAGGAAGGGCGTTGGTGGATACTCTGATGCAGTTACCCGATAAGACGTTTCATCTATATGCAGGTGTACGGGATTTGGTTTATGCGCAAAGTTGTTTCATGCGATACAAGGATGATGAATCTTTCACCTTGATACAATGTGATGTGACAGCATTGATTCCATTTGATATTGATTTTCACTATATTATTCATGCAGCGAGCTATGCGGGGCCGGCCGCCTTTCATAATGATCCGGTCGGGGTTATGAAAGCGAATATATTGGGAGTTGACAATCTGTTTTCATACGGAGAGCAACACAATCTAAGAAGGTTGTTATATGTTTCTTCCGGTGAAGTGTATGGAGAGGGGAATGGAATTCCTTTTCGCGAAGAAGACAGTGGTTCTCTCGATTGGGCTTCCTTACGCGCATGTTACCCTGCGGCAAAACGGACTGCTGAGACTTTGTGTATTGCTTATGCAGCTCAATTTCAGATAGAAACAGTTATAGCACGTCCTTGCCATATTTATGGACCTTTTTACACTTCAAAAGATGATCGTGCCTATGCGCAGTTTATACGAAATGTATTGGCAGGTGAAAATATAATATTGAGAAGTTCTGGTTTTGCAACAGCGTTCCTGGTGTTATGTGGTTGATTTGTGTGTTTTGCACTTCTTTACGTTTTGCTAAAAGGAAACAAGAATGCTTATAATATAGCTGACGTCCGGTCGAATGTCAGTATCCGCGAATTTGCGGAAATGATAGCACTGAAAAGTGAACGAGAAGTAATTTTCGATTTACCGGATAATACCGGGAAGAATAAACCTATTATATCACAGGCGATATTTAATACTGAGAAAATAAATAAAATAGGCTGGTTCCCCCAATGGAAGCTTGAAGAAGGCGTTTCACATACACTTAATACTTTAATATCTGTTGATGGAACATATATATAAGTTGCTGCGCTCTTTTAAATGGGACTGTGCTAAATATCTCTACAAGAATACTCTGAACTTTAAAGTTAAGAGATTAAGACGAAAGAAAAATATAAGAGTTCTGTTTGCTGTGGCGGAGAGTGCTACCTGGAAAAGCGATTGTCTTTATAAAGCGATGGCGGAACATCCCAGATTTACTCCTTCTATTCTTGTTTTACCTGATGAACAGAAGGAAAAAACTCTGTTGAAAGAAGAAGTTGATTCATGTTTTAATTTATTTTGTAGAAAAGGGTATGCTTGTACTTATCCTTATCAAAATGGAAAACTGATTAATATTCGGAAGAAATTGAAACCGGATATCATTTTCTATCAAAAACCTTATACTTTTTATCCTAAGAGTCTTTTGTATTATAAAAATATGAATGCTTTATTTTGTTATACAAATTATGCTTTTCATAGCTTACTGACAGATTGGGCTAATGATAATGAATTCTTTAGATTGATGTGGCAGAATTATTATGAAAATGAGTCTGCTAATGTTGATTTGAAGAAAAAGTTTGCAGGGATATTCTCAAATATCGTAGTTACGGGCTTGCCTGTAACAGACTTATTTCTGACTGAGAAACATGAAGATAAGTGGAAAAAAACAGATAAGAGTCGTAAACGGATTATTTGGGCACCACATTTCTCAATATCTGATGGTGGCTGTTTGAACTATTCAACTTTCTTATCTATTGCGGAAGAACTGTTAGAATTTATAAAGAACACTCAATTACCTGTTCAGATGGCTTTTAAGCCTCATCCTTTGCTAAAGAGTCAACTATATAATTATTCTTCGATGGGGGAAAGAGAAAACAGACGAGTATTATGCGGCATGGGAATTTCTGCCGAATGCTCAATTGGAGACCAATGAGTATGTTGATTTGTTTATGACTTCGGATGCCATGATTCATGATTGTGGCTCTTTTACGATTGAATATCATCATACATTGAAACCTGTAATGTATCTGGTCAATGGAAAAGAGCATACTGCAACGATGAATTCTTTTGCCAAGGCAGCCTATGACCTGCATTATAAGGGGCAGACTATCCAAGATATCCGGAATTTTATAGAATGTACAGTATTGGAAAACTCTGATTACTTACTAGAAAAAAGAAAAAACTTTTTTAAGTCGTACTTATTGCCGCCCCATAATCAGTCTGCCACAGAAAATATAATCCATGCTATTTTGGGAACAGGATATTATACCGAAAAA
>ENA-OQJP01000532-OQJP01000532.1-human-gut-metagenome-genome-assembly--contig:-NODE-532-length-10286-cov-2.665026_pt1 | contig 10286 bp, 13 predicted proteins | sample MGYA00242611_ERZ504778 | MGnify/ENA primary metagenome ERZ504778 (study PRJEB26092, sample SAMD00036349) | human gut metagenome | host: Homo sapiens | study: EMG produced TPA metagenomics assembly of...
AACCTCTGCTTCCCGATAGCTCTACACTGGTTCTGGAACTGGATACAAGGCCCGGTATTAGGCTATGAGGTCAGTGGAAATAAATTCTGTAACGGCTTGCTGGCCCTTCGGCTGCCCGAAGCCAATCTGATAAACGGTGGCGCTTTTCGGCTTTGAAGGCTCCGTACTTTGTACGGTGCTGATGATAGTGGGAACAGGAGTGATTTTAAAATTAGCGATTAACGATTAGTGATTAGCGATTAGGGGTTAACGATTAGCGATTAACGATTAGGGTTAAGGGTTGGTGATGAGAGTGGGATGTGGTTTGATAATTCTTTTAGGCATGGATTACACGGACTATACGCATTTCATGGATTTTACGGATTTCACGGAAAAAGAATAAGGGGTAATATACCAACTGTTTTGATAATATTACCCCAAAATAAAGTAAATCCGTCAATCCGTGCCTAAAAAACCAACAAATAAGATAATATTACCATAATCACCTTTTTGTTTTGACACACCATTAATCACTAATCGCTAACCACTAACCCCTATTTATTGTACATTTTTGTTCTCAGTTCCTTGATGTGGTCGGAAGTGATGTATTCATCATACTCCATCATCTTGTCGATGATGCCGTTCGGGGTCAGCTCGATGATACGGTTTGCCACTGTCTGGATGAACTCGTGGTCGTGAGACGAGAACAGGATGTTTCCCTTATAGGTCTTCAGGTTATTGTTGAATGCCTGAATGGATTCCAAGTCAAGGTGGTTGGTCGGCGTATCCAGAATGAGACAGTTGGCATTACGCAACTGCATACGCGCAATCATGCAACGCATCTTCTCGCCACCCGACAGTACGCTTGCTTTCTTCAGCACCTCTTCGCCGGAGAAAAGCATACGGCCGAGGAAACTCTTCATATATACCTCATTGCCCTCGCCAAACTGGCTCAACCAGTCAACCAGATTCAAATCCGTATTAAAGAAAGCGGTGTTGTCCAACGGCAGATAAGCGGTGGTAATCGTAACACCCCAGTTGAAAGTTCCCGCATCCGGCTTCATATTTCCGTTGATAATCTCGAACAAAGCGGTCATGGCACGCGGATCGTGTGAAAGGAACACGATTTTATCCCCTTTCTCTACATTGAAGTTCACATCACGGAACAGCACCGTACCGTCTTCCAGCGTTTTCGTCAGTCCGGCTACTTCAAGAATCTGATTGCCCGGTTCGCGTTCGGGAGTGAAGATGATGCCCGGATACTTACGTGACGACGGTTTGATTTCTTCCACATTCAGCTTCTCCAGCATCTTCTTACGGCTGGTAGTCTGCTTGCTCTTCGCCACATTGGCGCTGAAACGGCGGATAAACTCTTCCAGTTCTTTCTTCTTCTCCTCGGCTTTAGCCTTCTGGTTCTGCTGCTGACGGAGAGCAAGCTGGCTGGACTCGTACCAGAAGCTGTAGTTTCCGGCAAAGAGGTTAATCTTTCCGTAGTCGATGTCCACGGTATGCGTACAAACGGAGTCGAGGAAGTGACGGTCGTGGCTCACTACCAGAACGGTATGTTCAAAATTGGCAAGATAGTCCTCCAGCCAGGTTACGGTTTCCATGTCCAAGTCATTGGTAGGCTCGTCCAGCAGCAGGTTATCCGGATTGCCATACAAAGCCTGCGCCAGCATGACACGTACTTTTTCCTTGTTGTTCAGCTCGCCCATCAGCACATAATGCTTGTCTTCCTTGATGCCCAGTCCGCTCAATAAGGCGGCAGCATCGCTTTCTGCATTCCAACCGTCGAGTTCGGCGAATTTCTCTTCCAGTTCGGATACCTTCAGACCGTCTTCGTCCGTGAAGTCCTCTTTGGCATAGAGTTCTTCGCGCTGTTTCATAATGTCCCACAGCACGGTGTGCCCCATCATCACGGTATCCATCACCGTATAAGCATCCCACTTGAAGTGGTCCTGGCTCAATACGGACAGGCGCTCGCCCGGTCCCAGCATGATAGACCCCGTTGTCGGGTCCAAATCGCCCGAAATAGTACGCAGGAAAGTAGACTTTCCGGCACCGTTGGCACCGATTATACCATAACAATTACCACTTGTAAACTTCAGGTTTACATCATTAAACAACACTCTTTTACCAAATTGAACCGATACGTTCGAGACTGTAATCATCTTTATATTTACTGTTTTATTATGTACTACTTACAATTTAATACCTATAACTCTGCAAATTGCGGGTACAAAGATACGAAATAATACGGTAAAACAGCTTACAACGAGTTAACTTATTGCATGATATGAAGTTAACCCGATACATACAACAAAGGTAACAGACTGCAACCTATCGAGTTAACTTACTGTCCGCACAAGGTTAGCGCTCTATTTATAGCACATTACGCTGTCAATCTGACATAAAAATATTACCTTTGCAGCGTTTTTGGCAAAAGCCGTCAATTTGGCAAAGTTTTTGCTATTAAAACCGTATCATATTAACTTAAACCCTTAACAACAATGAAAGCAAAATCATTTTACAAGAATAACAAGCATAACAATATGGACTCTAAAGAAAAAGAAAACATCAACGAAGAAGAGTTAAAAGCACAAGACGCTCAAGACGAAACTTGTGAAGAAACAACAGAGAAAGAAGAAGAAGTTGCCCTGACAGAGGAAGAAAAACTCACTCAGGAACTGCAAAAGGCCAACGCTGAGATTGAAGACCAGAAAGACAAGTACCTGCGTCTCTCTGCCGAGTTCGACAACTACCGTAAACGTACGATGAAAGAAAAGGCCGAAACTCATCCTGAAACGGCGGAAGAAAAAGAGCATCAGTAGCATTCTTCCTATCATGGACGACTTTGAACGCGCCCTGAAAAACATGGAGACCGCCACCGATGTAGCTGCCGTAAAAGAAGGTGTGGAGCTTATCTACAACAAGTTTATGACAGTATTGGGTCAGAACGGTGTCAAAGTAATCGAAACCAAAGAACAGCCGCTTGACACAGACTACCACGAAGCCATTGCCGTAATCCCGGCTCCTGACGAAGCTTTGAAAGGTAAAATTCTGGACTGCGTACAAACCGGTTACACGCTAAACGACAAAGTAATCCGCCATGCCAAAGTAGTGGTTGGAGAATAACATACACAGTTATATGGAAAAAAGAGATTATTACGAAGTACTGGAAGTCGAAAAAACAGCATCGGTAGAAGAGATAAAGAAAGCCTATCGCAAGAAAGCCATCCAATATCACCCCGACAAAAACCCCGGCGACAAGGTAGCCGAGGAGAAGTTTAAGGAAGCGGCGGAAGCATACGATGTATTAAGCAATCCGGACAAGCGTGCCCGTTACGACCAATTCGGCCATGCCGGAATGGGTGGTGCCGCCGGTAACGGCGGACCGTTCGGCGGTTTCAGTGGCGGCATGTCCATGGATGATATCTTCTCCATGTTCGGTGATATATTCGGCGGACACAGCGGTGGGTTCGGCGGCGGTTTCAGCGGGTTCGGCGGATTTGGCGGCGGTGGTGCACAACAACGCCGTTATCGCGGTTCGGACTTGACGCGTAAAGGTAAAGCTGAACCTCAAGGAAATTTCTACCGGAGTCGAAAAGAAATTCAAACTGAAAAAATATGTACCGTGCAGCCATTGCCATGGAACCGGTGCAGAAGGAGACGGCGGTGCGGAAACCTGCCCTACCTGTAAGGGCAGCGGTACGGTAATCCGCAACCAGCAGACCATCCTCGGCACAATGCAGACGCGTACCACTTGTCCTACCTGTGGTGGCGAAGGCAAGGTCATCAAGAATAAATGTAAGGAATGTGCAGGCGAAGGTATCGTTTACGGCGAAGAAGTCGTTACCGTGAAAATTCCTGCCGGTGTAGCCGAAGGCATGCAGCTCTCCATGAGCGGCAAAGGCAATGCGGGCAAACACAACGGCGTACCGGGCGACCTGCTGATTCTCATAGAGGAAGAGCAGGACAAGGAACTGATTCGCGATGAGAATGATTTGATTTACAACCTGTTGCTCAGTTTTCCGACAGCCGCATTGGGCGGTGCGGTAGAAATACCCACCATTGACGGCAAGGTTAAGGTAAAAATCGAATCGGGTACACAGCCGGGTAAGGTTCTCCGCCTGCGCGGCAAAGGACTGCCTAACGTAAACGGATACGGAACCGGAGACCTGCTGGTGAATGTCAGCGTATATGTGCCCGAAACACTGAACAAGGAAGAGAAAAAAGCGCTGGAAGAAATGGAAAGGTCGGATAACTTCAAGCCGAATACTTCTATCAAGGAGAAGATTTTCAAGAAGTTCAAGAGTTTTGTTTGAATTAAAAAACAATGCTTCCCGGCAATAAAAAAGCTACATTTGGAATGTAGCTTTTTTTTATGCCGGGAAGAAAATGTCCTCTATTTCAACAAATGCACAAACTTTGCCGGCAACTCTGCTTTATCGGCGCAAACAAACAGCTTCTGACCCTCAGCGTCCAGTAAGAAAGATACACCACCCTGCGAAGCAATAAAAAGCTCCACACCCGCCGCTTCTTCTACAAAAACACAGTCGGGGAACAGAGGTGCAAACACTTCTTTGGTCTGTCCTTTCCACTTCTTGAATACGATTTGCATAGGACAAAATGCCATATATCCTGCTGCATGCAGGCGCTGCACTAATTTACGCTCCGACTTTGGCGCCGTATACAGAACACACCAACGACTCATATCATTATTAGCCATCATATTGCTTTGTTTGCTTTTCTCCAATCTTTAAATAAATCCTTCACAAATAATATCCAGCCAACACATCCCACTCCTGCCAAGAATACAAAACCTATAAGAATCATAATCTTATTCGGCTTGGCGGCACGCAAAGGAACCGTAGCCGGTTGCACAACCGTATATACCGGAGTAATCTCCTGCACTTTGGCTCTTGCCATCTGCAATTGTCCGGAAACCTGGGTATAAACAGTATAAGCCAGCTCAACTTCGTTTTTTAAACGTTCCTGCTCGGCACGATAGCTTAACAGAACCACATTCTGGTTGGCATCTGCAAAAGTAGCATATTTTTTCTGAGCTTTCTCATAATCCGCCTTTGCTTCTTTATATAATTTCTCTATAAAAGCTAAATCATGACGGGCTTTATTGGTACGGTAATTTGTGATATAATTCTGCAAACAATGCATCACGGTATCAGTTAACGAAGCCGAAAATCAAAGGGTCCTGCATAGTAACCTCCAAAGTTGTAACCCCTGTTTTTTTATCAATCGTAACCAAGATACGCTTACTCAAAGCATCCGCCACCTTCGCCTCATCCAATGTCAGGTGGAACGGATCGATTTTTCCTTCCTTCTTCTCCGGTTTATCCTTGAATAAAGACAAGGTCCAACCCAAAGCCTTGAATGGCGCAGACATTACAGCACCCATCCATGACGAACGCTGGTATTTATCCAGATAAGCATATAAGGTCGTATCTATTTTGCCTTTCTGGTCTTTGACCCTTACATCAAACAACTCCAGCAGAAAAGGAGTTGACTTAACGATATCGGGATACAGTTCGGGCGACAGGGCATCTTCTCCGACAGAACCCCCTAAGTTGATGCCAGCCATAGCAGCCAATGCCCCCATACTCCCGGCATTCACTTTACTTGCACTTTCGGGAGCCAATGTCACTTCCGTAGAATACTCTTTAGGAATGCTGAATCCTACAATCAAGCCAATCACTGCCGCAATACCGCATACCTTATAAAGCATTTTACGATCGGCCCACACTTTCTGAGCCAACTCAATCAAATCTATTTCCTGTTCCTCCAGTTTTTGCGGAGCCTTTTGTATTTTACTTTCGTCCATTGTCCTTATCACTTAAAGAGATTAACCAAAGTAGCAATCATTGTGCCTAAAGTGGCAATAGAAGTACCCATACCTACCATTTCGGCCACGCTCATACGCTTACTCGGATCCTTAGTCGGGATGATAATCTCACACCCGGGCTCGATTGCCGTCTTACTACCGGAGCGTATGCGGGATACAGTACCATTCATATAAACCACAAAGCACTGCGCTTCTTGGCATTCGAAGCATATCCGCCCGCCTGATTGATGTAGTAACGGCTGTTCTCTCCCTCTTTGTACAGTACGGTATTAGGATACATCACGGCACCGTTGATTTTCACTGTGCTTACATATTCAGGAATAACAATACATCCCCCTCGCGCAACACCATATCATAATCAGAACCCGGATTTTTCAAAGCCTCATCCAGATGAATACCTACCGTATATACATATAAAGTAGTTGAATCTGCACCGACCTTTATAGCCATGCGGGTGGCATCTTCCTTTCTGCGAAGCTCTTCCTCCGACATTTTACGGATAAGACGGGCTCCTCTTACATAAGCATCGGATGTAACACCACCGGCTTTAGCGACCAGGTCGCTCAAACGTTCATTCTTCTTGGACAACGCGTAAGTACCGGTAAACAATGCCTCTCCTATTATCCCCACATTTTTCTGCTTGCGATAAGCAGGGCTTTTACGGACATACACTTCATCAAAAGGCTCCAAATAAAAATTCTCGCTCCCCGCTCCTATCAGCAAGCCGTCTTTCAGGTCAAAGGTAAATGTCTGGCCTACAATATTACTGTCGTCCGTGCTTTTGGGAGATTTAATACGGCGCGATACATCTATTTTCGTTGTAGAAGCCGCTTCAAGCAAGCCACCCGATTCCAAGACCAAATCCTCGATGGTCATCTTGTCGGCATAAAGATAAGTACCCGGATCAGCAACCTCACCATGGATAGTCACCGTAGGCTCTTCTTTCAGATCCTGAATGCTGGGAATATAAAGTATATCATTCTTTTGCAAAGGAATGTCCGCAACCACACCTTTCAACAAGCCTTTCAAATCTATGGAAATAACCTCGCGCGTCAAATCCTCATGTTCACGATTGATTACGGCACGATTTAGGAAAGCATCTCCACGTACACCTTCCGCTTTCTTTATCAACTGTTTCACAGTATTCACCTCTCCGCTCAGCTGATACAAGCCCTCACGGTAAACAGCACCGCGAATCTCTACACGATTCTCGAAACGGTTGAGAACGGAATCTACCGTAAGCATATCACCATCTTCCAAGCGGAATACCGAATAATCCATTTCGTCCACATTGAAAATCTGATGCTCGCGTCCGCTCTTGCGTACAAGACGGATGGCTTTTTTATATGCATCGCCCGTAAAGCCGCCGGCATATCTCAGCAACGTACCGATTGTTTCCGTAGGCTTCATTTCATAATACATAGGACGCTTTACCTTACCCAATATCTGCACCAAGGTCTGATAAGGATTGACAAGAATCACATCACCGTCCTGAAGACGGATATCATCCTTCAGCCGACCTTCCATGATAAAATCGTAGATGTCCAAATCTGCAACCGTCTTTCCGTCGCGTATAACTTTTATGCTTCGAAGACTACCGATTTTATTTACTCCGCCTGCCCAATACAAGGCATGGAAAACTGAAGCGAATGAAGAGAGGGTGTAAGTACCCCGGTACGACAACTTCACCCATAACATTCACCTGAATGGAACGGATTTCGCCTAACGTCAAATTTATTTGCGTATTGGGAGTTTCTCCCGCAACACCGGCATATATCTTGGCAAATTCGCGTTTCAAATAATCATTGGCTTCCTCTACGGTCTTTCCACTCAGATAAACCGGTCCTAACTTTGCGATTTGCACAGTACCCTCCGGCGAGATTTTTTCGCGAATCGTAGTCTGGGAAGCTCCCCAAACATCAATAATAACTTCATCGCCCGCCCCCAAACGATAATTGTCGGGTGTTGCCACATTTATATTGGGTTCAAAAGTCAGATATTCGTTATCGAAAATATTATGTCCGAAAATCTGTTGTGTAAAAGCGTCTTCCGCGCTTTTAGGACCATTATAACCATAACCCGGCTGTCCACTGTTATTCACCCCCGTTCCATATCCATTGCGTTGCTGGGCCGATTTCGCCCGCAGCCCTTTAATACTTTGCTTTTGGGAACCGAGATTATCCAAGCCGGATTCATCCTGAGAGATATTCTTGTTTTTGTTCTCGTAAGTTTTCTGCGTACGTAAACGGGAGTTTGCTTCTCCCATGAAATTGGCATTTTCCTCAGAGCTTCCGTCCGATTTGCCTGAATATTTAGACTGTATTCTCTGGATTTGTTCTTTTGTGACTCCTTTCTTCATCAATTCAACCAACATCTCCTGTTGTGTCTTCCCCTGACTCTGAGCCTCTTGCACGTACAGAATGACTTGTTCATCCGTCATTTGTTGGGCAAATACCACACTTGATACCGTAAATACCAACAAACACAATAGTATAAATTTACGCATAAGTAAGATCTTTGATTAATCTTTTAGTTATCTAGTAATGTTTTTAATTGGGGACAAAGGTAATACATTATTTTCATAATATACATTTATTTCCTTTTGAAGTTTTGGAAAAAGAATTAATTCCTGGCTTCAATATAACCGGTATTTTGCCACAAACTCCACTTATACCAAACAGTACTTTTCCAATCACCCAATAGAGTTAAACGTCTTTACCATACGGTTTTATCCATAATATCTCCGATAAATACACAAATATAGAAAAAATGCCAGACAGAAATATTTCTAAAAAATCAGGCAATTCTTTTTGCAAATTCAAATAAAGATGGAACCTTTGCACCTCGTAATCGAAAACCCATTGCCGCTATAGCTCAGTTGGTAGAGCAACGCATTCGTAACGCGTAGGTCGCCAGTTCAAGTCTGGCTAGCGGCTCTCCTAAAAAACGCTGATTGTCAAATAAATAATCAGCGTTTTTCCCTTTTTAAAGCCGTCGTGCGAATAAAAAAATTATTTTTCTCATTCCCTCTATTCCCCACATATCATAATAGAACAGATGGCATTTACCTGCAAAAGGAGTGGCTAACTGAAGCAGATAGCTTTTTATATACTCACAAACATATTTCAAAGCAGACTTATCTCTTTAATTATCCGACAGTTCAAAAAAACTCCACTGTGTAGAACGTATCAATAAGCAGGGCATTTTACTCATGTATGATACTCAAAAATATTTTCGTAATTTGCCAAACACAATATTTATTTCTACATTTGAATTTTAACTAATTACACAATATCACCAAAATGTAAGTATATGAGAAAATTATTATTCGCCATGTTGGCATGTACAATTACACTTGCCTTTGCATCGTGCAGAGAAAAAAGGCTAAAGACAAGGTTAAAGACCGTGTAGAAAATGTAAAGGAATCTGTTGAGGAAGCCCTCGAAGAGGCGCAGGACCAGATTGAAGAGGGAGCGGATGAGGTAAAGAAGGCTTTGGATGAAAGCCGGCGATGAAAATTGAAAAAGCCAAAGAAAAACTGGAATAGAAGTTGCCGGAAAACTGTCCAAATATTCGCACAGTAAGGAACAGAACTCCATTTAACTTAGAAACATTATGAAAAAGATTAATTTGCTACTGCTGTTTCTCCTGCTTGCATGCGCTTTGCCTGCCCAGGATGGCATTTCCGTCTTTATCGGCAGAGCTAACCGCTACGCATCTGTGGAACTCTCTGATTACAGAAAGCGCCTATGCCTGGAATATAATATTTCAAACCATTCCTTAGACGATTACTACAGACGCTGTGGCAATGACTGGGGAAATGTGGGAATTGCACTTGAGATAGCCAGAACTTCAGGAAAAAAATGACGTGATGTATGCGACTATTACAAGCGGTATCATCGTTACGGATGGAACCGTATCCTTGTGGAGATTGGCATAAAGCCGGGAAGTATGTATTATAACCCTTTCTATAACAGAGTCCATCACCACAGTGACTGCTGGCATGAATACTATAATTCATACTGTGAACGCCATGACAAATTCCACCATAAGAAACACAAATACAAAAAGCCGAAAAAACACCACAAGAGACATTGTCGACACTACGACGATGACGATGATGATGACGACGATGACGATTAATCGGGATTTGAAATCCAAGTGCTGAAACATCCGAAGAGAATGTGTGTGTGCCAAAACTAAAATCCGCTTACTATTTGTTTCTTTGTTTAGGCACGGATTACGCGGAAAACACGGATTTCACGGAAAAAGAATAAAGAAAATCTGTGAAATCCGTGTTTTCCGTATCTAAAAGAAATCGTCAAGTATATATTGACACATCCCCCCCCTTCCTGTCATGAATAAAACAAGGGAAGCATTCTCTTTATTCCCAAATCTTGCTAACTTTGCCCGACTCAAAAACAATCAAGATTATGATGGAAAAAAA
>ENA-OQJP01000534-OQJP01000534.1-human-gut-metagenome-genome-assembly--contig:-NODE-534-length-10275-cov-2.516161_pt1 | contig 10275 bp, 7 predicted proteins | sample MGYA00242611_ERZ504778 | MGnify/ENA primary metagenome ERZ504778 (study PRJEB26092, sample SAMD00036349) | human gut metagenome | host: Homo sapiens | study: EMG produced TPA metagenomics assembly of...
GATAAAGGCTATTATAGGGAGAAAGTGTGAGATAATGTGGGCGAAGAACGGTGAGGAGATTGTCTCTTTGTTTCGTGAATACCGTGACAGGGCGGATGCAATACTGATGGATATTAAGATGCCTGTAATGAATGGTTTGGAAGCTACACAAATTATACGCCGGGAAGGCGGAACATTGCCTGTTATCATGCAAACGGCCTATGCTTTCTCTACCGACCGTGAAAATGCCATAAAGAGCGGTGCTTCGGAAGTATTGGTAAAGCCCATTACATTGAGCACCTTGCGCAACTGCTTGAGCAGTTACCTTCCCCGACTGGAATGGTAGGCTTTCCGCAATGAAAAGATAACTGTATCTTAGGGCTTGTTTATATTTTGATTAAAGAATTATATAGCTTGCTATACTCCTCATAAAGACAGAAAACATCCTCACAAAGAATTCTCAAAAGAATGCTGAACAAAAATTAAGCAGGTTCTGAACAAAATTTCTATTCTTCTGTTAATGAAGTCTAACCAAAATTTAACGGAATGAATAGTAAACTGCGCTTTTTGTTAATATCACTGTTTATATTCTTCGTGGCAGCATTACAGGCTTCTGCAGACGGTGATATCCGTGTATCGGGCGTTGTGATGTCGGAAGGAGAACCTTTGCCGGGAGCATCGGTATTGGTGAAAGGTACTCACAACGGAACGGTAACTGACGTTGACGGGAAATATACCCTTACCGTACCGGCGGACGGTACGCTGGTCTTTAGCTTTATCGGACTGAAAACTACAGAACAGAAAGTCAATGGACGCACAGTTGTCAATGCGGAATTGCTTCCGGACAGCGAACAACTGGATGAGGTGATGGTGGTGGCTTATGCCACTGCCAAGAAGTATAGTTTTACGGGAGCGGCTTCCACGGTAAAGGGGAGCGAGATTGCCAAGATGCAGGTGGCCAATGTGTCGCGTGCGCTCGAAGGTACGGTTTCCGGACTTCAGGCAAGTGCACCCAGCGGCCAGCCGGGTACGGATGCTGAAATACGTATTCGCGGTATCGGCTCTATCAATGCGTCGAGCGCCCCGCTTTATGTGGTGGACGGCGTCCCTTTCGACGGTAGTATCAACTCCATTAATCCGGAAGATATAGCTTCGCTGACGGTACTGAAAGATGCCGCTTCGGCTGCTCTCTACGGTTCGCGGGGAGCCAACGGTGTCATTATCATAACTACCAAGCAGGGACATACCGACTCGAAAACCACGGTCAGCATCAATGCCAGCTTCGGTGGTTCCAACCGGGCTATCCGCGATTACGACCGTGTCGGAACCAATCAGTACTTCGAACTCTATTGGGAAGCTTTGCGCAACCAATATGCTCTGAATTCGGATAAATATACTCCGCAGACCGCAGCTGCCCAAGCCTCGAAAGACCTGGTAGGCAAGCTGATGGGCGGCGGCCTTAATCCCTACGGACCCAACTATCCGCAACCTGTAGGTACGGACGGCAAACTGCTTGCCGGCGCTACTCCGCTTTGGAATGTGGACTGGCAGAAGGAAATGGAACAACAGGCATTGCGTACGGAAGTCGGATTGAATGTTTCCGGTGGCGGAAAGACCAACCAGTACTATTTCTCGGCCGGCTATCTGAACGACAAGGGTATTGCCCTTGAGTCCGGCTACCAACGCTTCAACTTGCGTTCCAACATTTCGAGCGAGATAACCCGTTGGTTGCGCGGCGGTGTGAATATGAGCTATGCCCACTCCATACAGAACTATCCGGTTTCGTCCGATGCCAAGACGAGCAATGTCATTAACGCCGGACGTTTAATGCCCGATTTTTATCCTGTGTATGAGATGAATGCCGACGGTACATACAAACTCGACTCGGAAGGAAAGCGGATTTACGACTTCGGTTCCTACCGGCCGTCGGGCGCTACAGCCAACTGGAACCTGCCTGCAACCTTACCCAATGATAAATCCGAGCGTATGCGGGACGAGTTCTCCGGACGTACTTTCCTTGAGGTCACTTTCCTTGAAGGGTTGAAATTCAAGACCAGCTTCAACTTCGACCTGATAGACTACAATACGCTGGATTATACCAATCCCAAAATTGGTCCTGCCGTCAATACGGGCGGTGGAGCAAGCCGCGAATATACCCGTACCTTCTCCTGGACATGGAATAATATCGTGACCTACGATAAGACTTTCGGCGAGCACCACTTCAATATCCTTGCCGGACAAGAGGCTTACTCTTACCGTTACGATGTGTTGCAGGCGGCACGAAGCAACATGGCTGTGCCCGATATGCCGGAACTGGCTGTCGGTTCGCTTGTAACCGCAGGCACGGGCTATCGCATCGATTATTCACTGTTAGGCTATCTTATCAATGCCCAATATGACTACCGGAGCAAGTATTTCTTCTCCGCTTCCTACCGCCGCGACGGTTCCTCGCGTTTCGCACCGGGTACACGCTGGGGCAATTTCTGGTCGTTGGGAGCTTCGTGGCGCATAGACCGCGAAGCGTTCATGCAGAATACCGCCGACTGGCTTTCAGCCCTGACCTTAAAGGCCAGTTATGGCGCGCAGGGCAATGACAACCTGGGTACGTATTATGCCAGCAGCGGACTGTATTCTATCGTTTCACAGGCAGGTGAGAATGCTTTGGTGTCCGACCGTCTTGCAACGCCCGATTTGAAATGGGAGACTAACCTCAACCTCAATGTAGGTATTGACTTTTCATTGTTCGATAACCGTTTCTCCGGTTCGTTCGATTTCTTCCAGCGCCGTTCCAAAGACCTGCTGTATTCCCGTCCGTTGGCAACTTCCCTGGGTTATACTTCTATGGACGAGAATATAGGTGCTTTAAAGAATACGGGTTTTGAGATAGACCTCAAGGGAACGCTTATACACACCCGTGACTTTATGTGGCGTATGGGTGTTAACCTTACGCACTACAAGAACGTGGTGACCGACCTTCCGCTGAAAGACATGCCCGTTACCGGAGTTACCCGCCTGAAGGAAGGGCGTTCGGTCTATGACTTCTATCTGCGCGAATGGGTAGGGGTAGACCCGGACAACGGCGACCCGCTGTGGTATAAGAACGTGAAGGATGAGCAGGGCAATATCACCGGACGCACCACCACCAATGACTATGCTCAGGCTGATTATTACTATGTGGACAAATCTTCGCTCCCTAAGGTGTATGGCGGGTTCAACACTGCTTTCTCATACAAGGGTTTTGAGTTATCCGCCATCTTTGCCTACAGCATAGGCGGTTATATCGTAGACCGTGACGTTACGATGCTGTGGAGCAACGGAAGCAATCCGGGACGTGCCTGGTCTACCGAGATACTGAAACGCTGGACGCCGGAAAACCGCTACACGGACGTGCCGGCCCTGAAAACAGTGTCCAATAACTGGAACTCCAACTCCACCCGCAATCTGTTCAACAATTCGTATCTGCGGATGAAGAACATCACGTTGTCCTACAACTTCCCGCAGCCGTTGATAAAGAAAATCAGCCTGAACAGCCTGCAACTTTTTGTACAGGCGGACAACCTGCTGACTTTCTCCAAGAATCAGGGACTGGACCCGGAGCAGGGCATCACAGGACTGACCTATTACCGTTATCCTGCCATGCGTTCCATTTCGGGCGGGCTTAATGTTTCATTCTAAATCACTGTTAACAATGAATACTTTCCTTAAAAATACAGCAATCCTCGCAGTGGGATTATTATCAGTCTTGTCCTCGTGCAGCGGAGACTTTCTCGACAACAAACCTACGGACGCCGTAGATTCGGGTATCGTCCCCGTACCTTCCAATGCCGGACGTATCTTCAACGGTGCATGGTATAACTTGTTTGAGTACAGCAGTACGTATGCCAATATCGGCTATCGTGCCCTGATGTTGCAGGACGACATGATGGCGGACGATGTGGTGTCGCGTCCGATGTATGGTTTCAATTCATCCTACCAGTTTAACGATGTGGGGATGCCGGCCAACAACCGTACCGCATTTGCCTGGTATCTGATGTACAAGACTATCGACAATTGCAATACCGCCATTTCCATTACCGCGACCGGTGATGATAATACGGCCGATTTCCGCCATTCCCAGGGGCAAGCCTACGCTTTGCGGGCTTTCTGTTACCTGCATCTGGCTCAGCACTACCAGTTTACTTACCTGAAAGACCCTTCCGCACCGGCTGTTCCTCTTTATACGGAACCTACCGCCTCTACGACAGAGCCCAAAGGGAAGGCTACCCTGGAAGAGATATATACGCAGATATTCAAAGACCTGAATAAGGCTAAGGAGCTTCTTGAAGGGTATGTCCGTCCGGACGACAAATCCAAGTTCAAGCCGGATGTAAGCGTTGTCAACGGATTGCTGGCACGTGCCTATTTGCTTACCGGACAATGGAATGAAGCCGCCGGGGCTGCACTTGAGGCGGCTGAAGGATATACTTTGATGACGGATGCCAAAACGTATATGGGCTTTAACGACATATCCAATACTGAGTGGATGTGGGGGCATCCCCAATCTGTGAGTCAGTCCGACGCCAGTTATAATTTCTATTATATTGATGTGGTGACTCCCGATGCGTATAACAGTTTTATGGCCGACCCGCATTTTAAGGACATTTTCGAAACGGGGGATATCCGTTTGGAGTTGTTCCAGTGGATGCGCGAAGGCTATTTGGGTTATCGCAAGTTCCGCATCCGTGCCGACCAGACCGGTGATATCGTCGTGATGCGTTCCGCCGAGATGTATCTGATAGCTGCGGAAGCACTGGCTCGTGAAGGACGGTTGGAGGAAGCCGTGAATCCGTTGAACACATTGCGTAATGCCCGCGGACTTGCCGATTATGACCTGGCAGGCAAGACGCAGGAACGGCTTGTCGATGATATTCTGCTGGAACGTCGCCGCGAATTGTGGGGTGAGGGATTCGGCATAACCGATATTCTTCGTACGCAACGTTCGGTAGAACGCATGCCGTTGACGAAAGAGGAAGCGGAGAAAACGTACGATTGCTGGCAGCAGGGAGATACTTATAGGGAATATAACCCCGAAGGTCATTGGTTTACTTCCTTTCCCGACGGAACGAAGTTTGTGCCGAACAGTGTGTATTATTTGTATGCCATTCCGGAAAAGGAGACGAATGCGAATCCTAATCTATAGGAGAGGTGTGTTGGGAAGTGATTGATGTTTTTTAGGCACGGATTACGCGGATTACACGGAAAAAGAATAAAATAAATCCGTGTAATCCGCGTAATCCGTGCCTAAAAATAGTACTCTGAATAGTGCGTAACCGGCATATCTTCAAATTTGTTACTCCGTCTTCTTACTTTCTCTTTCCTGCATTTTGCGTTTTACGAACTCAATCTTCAGGTTGGCCTCTTCCATATTCTTCTTGATTTCCGTGATGGAAGACAGCAGTTGCGCCAGTTCATAGACAGCTGCCACCGCCTTGCGGTCGTTCGGTGTCATGACAGTGGCATAGGAACGTTCGCCAAGATAGTGTACGCGGATATTCTTGTCTTTGTTCAGATTGAGGAAAGCGATTACATTACCGTCTTCGCCCAGCTTATAGTCCGCTTTCTCTATCTTCTCGTCCAAATCGGTCGTTTCATAGCTGTCTTTGGAAGCCGGGGTTTTCGGCAAAACTGCCGTCGGGTGCAGTGACTTTCACTGCGAGGTGATGGATGTTATGCGGGCCGCAATAGATGGAAGTCATGCTCATCGCTCCGGTTTCATCTACCTGAAAGCGCAGGTAAGAGCGGTGCAGGTTCTTTTCTATTACTTGTGAGGGATGCAGGTAATTGCCGATTTTTTGATATTCGGCATCTTTCTCGAAAGTATAATTCTTCTTGATGGCATCCACCTCTTTTTGTTTTTCCTGAAGCATACTGTCGAGGTAGACCAGCGTTTTCTCCTGTTCTTTCAGTTCCACCTGCTGCATCAGTCCGATACCCTCGCGGCGTGTTTCAAAGGCCTTCGGATAGAGTATCTTGATGCTGTCAATCTGAATCTTCGCTTCGCTGTAATCTCCGCGTTCAAACGCTTCGCGGGCTGCCTGGAGTTTCTCTCCTGCTTTTTTCTCTACATTGCTGCAAGAGAAGAGCGTGCAGCAGAGGCACGCAAGGAATGCTGCTTTCTTCATAATTTTCATTCTTGATGTTAGTGGGGGCAAAAATAAAAAATAATATCCGTATCTTTGCACCCTCAAAATGATTTATTGACAAATGATTGAATTGACGACAGAAGAACTGAAGCAGCGTTTCAGTGACAGCATATTTAAGCGGATTTCCGAAACAGCGGATGAATTGGGACTGGAGTGCTACGTAGTCGGCGGCTACGTGCGCGACATATTCCTGCAGCGTCCTTCCAAAGACATCGATGTGGTAGTAGTGGGCAGCGGCATTGCAATGGCCGAGGCGCTTGCCAGGCGTTTGGGGCGCGGCGCGCATCTTTCTGTTTTCAAGAATTTCGGGACGGCGCAGTTGAAGTATCACGGCACGGAAGTGGAGTTTGTGGGTGCACGTAAAGAATCCTACACGCACGATTCGCGCAAACCGATTGTTGAGGACGGCTCGCTGGAAGACGACCAGAACCGCCGGGATTTTACATCAATGCCTTGGCGGTCTGCCTGAACAGTCAGCGTTACGGCGAGTTGGTAGACCCCTTCGGCGGCATGGCGGATATGAAGGAGAAGACCATCCGCACGCCGCTTGACCCGGACATAACCTTCAGCGACGACCCTCTGCGCATGATGCGTTGTATCCGCTTTGCCACCCAACTGAATTTCTATATCGACGATGATACTTTCGAGTCCTTATGCCGCAACAAAGAGCGCATCTCCATCATATCCAAAGAGCGCATTGCAGACGAGCTGAACAAGATTCTGCTCTCTCCCGTCCCGTCCAAAGGATTTATAGACTTGGACCGTTCGGGCCTGTTGCAGCTCATCTTCCCGGAACTGGTTGCCTTGCAAGGCGTTGAAACCCGTAATGGCAGGGCGCATAAGGACAACTTCTACCATACGCTCGAAGTGCTCGATAATATCAGCAAAAAGACCGATAACCTCTGGCTGCGCTGGGCAGCCCTTCTGCACGATATAGCCAAACCGGCGACCAAACGCTGGGAACCTCGTGCCGGATGGACATTCCACAACCATAACTTCATCGGCGAGAAGATGATACCCGATATCTTCCGGAGAATGAAGCTTCCCATGAATGAGAAGATGAAATACGTGCAGAAGCTGGTAGGGCTGCACATGCGTCCCATAGTGATAGCGGATGATGTGGTGACCGACTCGGCCGTACGCCGCCTGCTGTTTGAGGCTGGCGATGATATAGACGACCTCATGACCTTGTGTGAGGCCGATATCACTTCCAAGAATATGGAGCGCAAGCAGCGCTTTCTGAACAATTTCCAACTGGTGCGTCAGAAACTGAAGGACTTGGAAGAGCGCGACCGTATCCGTAACTTCCAGCCTCCTGTCAGCGGTGAGGAGATTATGAAAACATTCAATCTTCCCCCTGCCAGCAAGTGGGTGCATTGAAGAGTGCTATCAAGGATGCCATATTGGACGGCGTCATTCCCAATGAGTATGAAGCTGCCCGCGCGTTTATGCTGCAACGGGCGGAAAAAATGGGGCTGAAATAGGCTCCGGCACTCTATGGAAGAAAACAGGGAGTGTGTCAAAATTCAATTTTGAGGAGATAAACTTTTAACTTGAAATTTGCACATTCTGAAAGAATCAGAAAAGGGTCGTATCATAACTCTCAAAGTGGAGTTTGATACGACCCTTTTAAAGGTTATAATTACAATCTGTAACTTTTCAGAGGCTCATTTTAGTTGTGACAACCTCTTAGCAAAATGTATATCGCTTGATTTTCGGTTGATAAAGGAATGTCCTTACTCTTCCGCCTGGAATTTTCGGCTCACCTTCATCAGGTTGATGGAGTAGGTCACAATATTCTGTGCTTCCTGTATCATCGTCAGATACACCATGCTTACCTTAATGCTGCCGGACTGGCTTTGAATGCGCTGTAACTCTTCGCGTTTCAGGTGGGCGAGCTGGCCGTTCAGGTCGTTGGCTTTGTGTATATCTTCCTCGAAGTTATTGTAGTTGTTGTTCTCCAGCTTGTGGCGGCACACCTGCAGCAGGTAAACGATGTCTTCCGTTACATCGGCAAACTCACCTTTCTGGATGGTGTCGAGCGGTTTGAAGTTATTGTCGATATGCTCCAGGCACGGTTCGCAAAGACGTCCCACACTATATACCAGTTCGCTGGCAAAGTCATTGCCCTGGTAGTAGTAAAGTCCTTTTTCGAGCACCGTATTGTTGTCCAGGCGGCACATGGCAAGCGTACCGGTACGTTTCATCTGTTTAATCAGTTGTTTCTCGAACTTCACGGAACCCATTGCCCGGCGCAGTCCGCGCAGGTTTTCGTGAAGGAAAGCGGTAACGGTGCGTTCGAAGTTATCTTCCGTAAATTCCAGTATTTTGCCCAATTCCTCACGGGTGTGCTTGCGCAGCAATTCCAGAATCTCCATGTTGTCCGTGCTCTGCATCAGTTGCTTGATGGTAGCGTTTCCTTTTTCCTTCTCTTTGCGCTTCTTGTACATTACCTGGCTGCGTATCAGCATGAATACTGCCAGACCGATAAGGGCGATGATAGCGATTGTACCGCCGAAATAAATTACGAAGGTAACGAAGAAGCAGATGGTAAATGCCGCTCCGGCAGTGATGAACCAGCCGCCGATAACGCTCAGTACGCCGGTGATACGGAACACGGCGGAGTCGCGTCCCCAGGCGCGGTCGGCAAGGGAAGTACCCATAGCCACCATGAAAGTAACGTAAGTGGTGGAGAGCGGGAGTTTCAGTGAAGTACCCAGGGCAATGAGCAGGCCGGCAAGTACCAGATTGATGGAGGCACGTACCAAGTCGAACGCCGCACCGTCGGCAATGATGGCTTCGTCCTTTTGGAAACGGGTCTCAATCCAGCGTTTGCCGCTTTCGGGCATCACTTTGGAAAGTCCGTTGGCTATCGTCATACTGAAACGTACCAGTGTACGTGCTATGGGAGTGCTGCCGAAGCTCTCTTCACCTTCGTCCTGGCGAGAGAGGTCGACGGAAGTCTTGATTACATTGTGTGCTTTCTTGGATGTGCACAGCGCATATACCATGATGGCGCCCGCACCGATAAGGAAGTACCACGGCGTTTTGGCAGGGCCGAGCAGTGAGGTCATCAGGAAGCCGTCGGGACCTGCGGCAGTGCCGTTGGTCGTATAGTCGATGAAAGAGGAGTAACCGGCAAGGGGCACACCTATGAAGTTCACCAAGTCGTTGCCGGCAAAGGCGAGGGCGAGGGCGAAGGTACCCAGAAGCACCACTATCTTGAATACGTTTACCTTGCACCAGTGCAGCACCTGCATCAATATGGTGAAGAACACGAAGAAGCAGCCGATGAGCATAGCAGTGTTCTCCTGTATCCAGTGCTTGTTTTCGGGAGTCATGAAAGAACTGTCCTTCAAACCTTTTATCAGCATGAAGTAGATGATGGAAGTAGCTGCGATACCGCCGAAGATACCGATGCTGTACTTCATCTTTTTGGTGTAGTTGAAGGTGAAGACGATACGTGCCAGCCATTGCACCAGCATACCGAAGAAGAAGGCGATGGCTACGGATACGAATATCGCCATGATAACGGACAATGCCTTGTCTGTGTTGATAAGATCGCCCAGTCCGAGCGTATCGCTGCCGTACACTTTGATGAGGGCGAGGGCAAAGGTTCCGCCCAGCAGCTCAAAGACCATGGATACGGTGGTGGACGTCGGCATTCCCATGGTGTTGAATACATCCAGCAGTACCACGTCTGTCAGCATTACTGCCAACAGGATGCACATGATTTCCGCAAAATAAAAATGCTCCGGCTGGTAGATACCGTGACGGGCAATGTCCATCATGCCGTTGGAGAGGGCAGCGCCGATGAATACACCGATACCTGCTATAAACAGTATCGTCTTGAAAGATGCTGCTTTGGCTCCGACGGCAGATTGTAGAAAGTTAACCGCATCATTACTGACACCCACGACGAGGTCGAAGACCGCGAGGACGAACAGGAAGATGACAATGCATAAGTAGATAGTTTCCATAACATGTATTTTATTCCGGTTGCAAAGGAACGTGTTTCGTGTTGCAGGGAAATGTCATATATGTTACAGAAATGTTACAAACTTCTCTACTCAACTTTCCACTCTCAGTTCTCCGCTTTTCAGGTTATTCGTAG
>ENA-OQJP01000536-OQJP01000536.1-human-gut-metagenome-genome-assembly--contig:-NODE-536-length-10261-cov-7.967239_pt1 | contig 10261 bp, 5 predicted proteins | sample MGYA00242611_ERZ504778 | MGnify/ENA primary metagenome ERZ504778 (study PRJEB26092, sample SAMD00036349) | human gut metagenome | host: Homo sapiens | study: EMG produced TPA metagenomics assembly of...
TCCGCGGTGAACGCGGCGGCGACGGCCGACTGCGTGCCGACGACGGCGTCCGTCGCGGCGTACGAGACGTCGTAGCGCACGTTCTGCTTCGGCGCGGCGGGCGCCTTGTCCTCATATGTGATGACCGGGCTGATGTGCAGCGACGGCGCCTTGACTCCGGTCTCGGCGTCGGCGACGATGCGGATCCAGTCGCCTTCCTGCACGTCGATCGAACCGTGCTCGGCGAGGCACTGCGCGAACTGTTCGGAGGACTTCTGATAGACGGACAGGTCGTCGGCCGAACAGAGCGTCTCGTCGTTGCGCATCAGCGACAATGTGACCTTCTTGCCGGCGTTGTCCGCGTTCTGACGCAGGTACGGTTCAGCGATCTTGTCGGCGAACGTCTTGAGCGACAGCATGACGGTGCCGGACTCCGGCGCCTTCCACGCCATGGCCGTGGGCAGGCCGTCGCCGGGCTTGTCGATCAGCAGGCCGTGCGTCTGCTTGCGGTCGCCGGAGAGTTCGGCGAGGGTGCCGTTGACGCCGACACCGTAGTACTGGTCGTACACGGTGTTCGGCCACGAGCCGTCGTATGCGGAGATGGTGGTCCACTCGCCGCCGGCGGACGTGCGGCGCTGCGCCTTCCAGTCGAAGTCGGCGACGCCTTGCTCGTAGTCCGCGACCCAATCCCACGTGATGCGCTGGCGGATCGTGTACTCGTCGGTCTCGTCCGTGCCTTCGGCGGAGAAGCGCAGGATGTCGCCATCGCGGACCGGTTCGGAGTCGGCGAGCTTCGTCTCGTCGTCCTTGGCGTTCCGGTCGGAGCCTGGGAGCAGGGAGAGCAGGCGGTCGAGCATGTTCGGTTCGGACTCGGCGGACCTGGCGTCGGCGGACTTGCCGGACTTGGCGTCGGCGACTCGGTACACGGCCTTGTCCACGCCCTTGTCGGCGGACACGTTGGAGAGCAGTTCCTTGACGGTCACCGGGTTCTTGTCGGTGAAGGTCACGTGGATGACCTTGGTCTTGTCACCGGTCCCGGAATCGGTTTCGGTTCCGGTCTCGTACTTGGAGGAGGCCATCGTGACGGACACCACGTCGCTTTCCACGGCGCCCAGATCGGGCCTGCCCTTGACTGCGTTGCCGAGGAAGTCGTTCTCCACCGCGTAGTCGTTGAGGTCGGAGACGACCTTGCCGGCGTTGATCGCCTTCGAGCCCGCGACCGGACGGTAGCCGTCGAACGCGGCTTTCTCGCCGGTGCGCGCATGCTCGGCGCCGCTCTTGAGGGCGGATGTCGGAGCCGAACCGGCGCCCGCAAGCACTGCGGACACGTCGTCGGCCTCGATGGCGTTGGCGTCGGAGGTGGGCTTGTTCGCGTAGTTGACGTACATGTTGTTGTCGTACGTCTGGCCGCCGTTCTGGCTGCCGCGGTTCCAGGTCTCCGTCTTCTTCGTGTTGGTCGCGTTGATGAAGATGTTGTTCTCGAACAGGGACTGCGAGTTGGAACGCTTAGTCAGCACCTGGCTGTCGGCGTCCACGTAGACGGTGTTGTTGTAGATGTGGTTGCCGGGGCCGTTCGACGGCAGGTCGAACACGCCCTGACGGTCGTTCTGCGAGATATTGTATCGGAACGTGGTGTTAACCGCGTACCAGTTGCAGATCATCAGCGAGGCGAAGCTGTTGCCGTACGAGTAGTTGTACTGGTACAGCGTGCCGTCGCCGTAGTCGGCGTCCCACGCCTGGCCGTCGCCGTTGCCGTGCTCGGCGTTGAGGTTGTTGTACATCTCGTTGTACTGGAACACTGGATCCTTGCAACGCCACGGCCAGATGCCGGCCGCCACGCGTCCGCCGTAGGAGCCGGGCTGCGTGTAGTCCTGCGTGTTGATGTGCTTCGAGACGCTGTCGCCCACATTGTGTTCGATGACCGGGCGGTCGCAGTACATCAGGGTGATGGCGTCGCCGCCGGCGCCCTTGACGTAGTTGTTCTCGATGCGCACGTTGGTGGAACCGTACTTCGCGATGAGGGCGTCGTCGATGGAGCCGTCGCCGTAGTTCGCGTCGATGTAGTTGAGGTAGGCGGTGTAGCCGACGGCGATGCCCCAACGATCCACGTCCTTGACGGTGCTGTTTCTGATGGTGACGTGGTCGAAGCGTGAGACGTGCTCCCTGAGCCAGACGTCGGTTTCGGCGCTCGTGTTCTCCATGGGGTAGTGGGCCATGAAGTAGATGCCGCCGTTGGCCATGTGCTTGTTGTAGATGTTGCCGTCCACGTCGTGGATGTAAAGGTTGTCGAGCGTCACGTTGCTCATCGTCGCGCCGTTCTCGGCGATGCCGGCCACGCCGGTGCGGTCCATGCGCGAGGCGCTGCGGTCGAGTTTTGTGCCGTCGGAATCAGGGGTGTCGGTCCACTTCCACGTGTCGATCGGATCGTAGACGTCCGCGTCGTCGTTGGTGATCTCCAGGTTGGAGACGGTGATGTACGACACGTCCTTGAGTAGCAGCGTGGTTGAGACGGTGCCCTTGTTCTTGTGGTTGCCGACGTTGGCACGGTAGTCCTGCTCCCACTGGCTGCCTTTGACGCCGTTCGACGCGATGACCGGCTTGCCTTCGTCGGCGTCGCCGTAGGCGGAGATCGTGATCGGCGCGTCGGCGTTGCCGGCGGTGTCCTTGATGTGCAGGTACTGGTCGTTGAATTCGGAGCCGTATTCCAGCAGCACCGAATCGCCCGGACCGAGGTCCGAGGCGATGTCGTTGACCTTGGTCAGGGACTTCCAGGGCGCGTTTTCGCTGGTGCCCGCGTTGGCGTCGTCGCCGTGTGCCGACGACACGTAGTAGGTGGTGCCTGATGACGTGGTCGTAGCGGTCTCCTTTCCTTGCGTTGCTGACTGCGCGAACGCAGCGGTCGGCAACGCCAGCGCGACGGCCACGCCCATTGCGGCCGTCGCGGCTATGGCTTGTCTGCCCTGACGGGATGTCATGCCGCTTTCCTTCCTTTCGATTGTGGCGCACCGGCGTGCCGGTGGGGTGCCGGGCGTGTCCGATATGTCCTCGGTCCGTTTCCGGTATGGCCTTCGGCGTGGTTTCGGTGTGGAACCGGAGCGGTCGCCGGTGCGCTTCGGTGTGCGTTCCGGTGTGCTTCCGACGTGCTTATGGTTGCCGGTGTTTTGTATGGGTTGTTGCTGTTTTCCGTGTTCTGTTGTTTTCTGTTGTTTTTCTTTTATTCCGGCTGTTCGCCGTGGGTTGATGGTGGGTTGATGGTGTGGTCCGGCCTCTCTGCCGGACGTTTCTGTAAACAAGGTTTACAAATCAATGAGTGTATCCGACATCGCGCATAACGGCAAAGCCGTACGGTGTGGCGCGGCGTTGCGGAGGCGTGGCGTGCGGTGATGGGGGCGTGGCGGCGCGGTGTGGTGCGACGGCGCGGTGCGGCGTTGCGGCGTGATATGGCGGATGTCCGGCGACGTGCCGGTTATCGGAAAAAGATATAGCCGATTCGCGGGCGCGCGGCGACGCGCGTCGCGCGACTCGCCTACGATACCGTTCATGGTCACTCCCAGAATCAGCTATGCGCACCTGCTCGCCGAGCCGAACCCGAAGCATGTCGAGAGCCTTCTGAAGTTCTTCGAGGCGGGGCGCTCCAAGCGCGGCACCGGTGGTTTAGGTGTCGAGATTGAGCATCTGCCGGTGCATGACGCCGACGACACGGCCGTAAGCTACTACGAGCCGAACGGCATCGAAGCGTTCCTCAAACGGCTCGCTCCGTATTATGACGAAAGCAAGGAATACTGGGAGAACGGCCATCTGGTCGGACTCGCGCGCGAAGGCGTTGCGGTGTCGCTCGAACCGGGCGGCCAGGTGGAGGCTTCCATCGGCGTGCTTCATGAGCCGGGCGACCTCAACGGCCTGTACGCCGACTTCCGGTGTGAGGCGGACCCGATCCTCGAGGAGCTGGGCTTCCGTTTCGTCAACTACGGATACCAGCCGAAGTCGAGTTTCGTCGACGTGCCGGTCAATCCGAAAGGCCGCTATGACGCGATGACCGACTTCCTTGGCCGCGTCGGCCAGTTCGGTCCGTGCATGATGCGCTGCTCCGCCTCCACCCAGGTGAGCATCGACTATGTCGACGAGAAGGATTCGATCGATAAGATGCGCGTCGGCACCGCCATCGGGCCGATTCTCGCATGGTTCTTCCGCAACACCCCCTACTTCGAGGGCCGTCTCAACCCGTATCCGCTGCTGCGCCAGCGCATGTGGGACTACCTCGACTTCCAGCGCACCAACGTGACCCCCGGCCTGTTCGACCAGCGTTTCGGCTGGGAGGACTACGCGCGTGACGTGCTGTCCACGCCGCTGATGTTCGCCGACCTGACGCACACGCCCGAAGCGGTGGAATCGGGGCTGAGCCGCAAGGAGCTGCATCGCGCCGCCTTCCGTGAGAACGCTGGCGAGGTCTACCCGGACCGCGAGCTCAACGCGTACGAAATCAACCACATCATCTCCACGCATTTCAACGACGTGCGTCTCAAGAACTTCATCGAGTTCCGCCACTGGGATTCGCTGCCGATCGAACGCGTCGAACGGCTCACCGAGATCATCGCGTCCCTGTACTACGTGCCGTCCAACCGCATCCGTCTCGAAAGCTACTTCGACGGGCTCACCGAGGAAGACGTGTTCGAAGCCAAGGCGAACATCCAGGCGCACGGCCGCGAATCCAACCCGTATGGCCAGCCGCTCGACTTCTGGCGTGAGTTCCTCGGCCTCGAGGGCCTGCTCGACGATATTCCCGGAGATCCGAAGCACCCCGACGTGTTCCAGCGCTGACCGGGTTCCATGCCGGCCGTGATTCGGGCCGGAGCGTCCTGGCGGGCGTTCTGGCCCTTGTCGTACCGGCCGCGGCCTGCCAGGTGCCGGGTGTGTTTGGTCTAGGATTACGAAAACCCCGGTCGGTGGTCGGCTGGCCGGGGTCGCGCCAGAACTCCCTGTTCACCATCACCGCCGACACGCACGAGGTGCGCCACAACCCCGAATACTACGTGATGCGCCACTTCTCCAAGTACGTGCGCCCCGGCGCGAAGGTGCTCGGCACCACCAGCCACTTCAACTCCATGGCCATCGCCTTCCGCAACCCGGACGGCACCATCGTGGTCGTGACCCAGAACGCGCTGGAGGACGAACGCCCGTTCGAGTTCGCCGACCCGGCCGACGCCTCCCGTGGCTTCAAGGCCACGCTCGCCCCGCGCTCCTTCAACACCTTCGTCATCGAGTGACCGCACGGAACCCAGAAAGGCGAACACAACCATGACCGCGACCACACCGGAAACCACAGTCGAAACGCTGCCCTACAAGAACCCCGACCTGCCCGCCTCCGAGCGCATCGCCGACCTGCTCTCCCGCATGACCCTCGAAGAGAAGGTCGGCCAGATGATGCAGCTCGACGCCCGCGGTGGCGACCTCGACGAGCTCATCGTGAACAAGCACGTCGGCTCCATCCTGCACACCAGCCCCGAGGACCTGCCGCGCGCCGTCGAAACCGTGAACACCAAGACCCGTCTCGGCATCCCACTCGTCATCGGCGACGACTGCATCCACGGCTACTCCTTCTGGCCCGGCGCCACGATCTTCCCCTCCCAGCTCGGCATGGCGTTGAGCTGGGACCCGAAGGCCGTCGAAGCGGCCGGCCGTGCCACCGCCGAAGAAGTCTCCTCGACCGGCGTGCACTGGACGTTCTCCCCGGTGCTGTGCATCGCGCGCGACACCCGCTGGGGTCGCGTGGACGAGACCTTCGGCGAGGACCCCATGCTCATCGGTGAGATGGCCTCCGCCATGGTCAAGGGCTATCAGGGCGGTGCCCAGGCCGGCGAGACGCTGCCGAAGGACGCGATCCTCGCCTGCGCCAAGCACTTCGCCGGATACTCCGAGACCCAGGGCGGCCGTGACGCCTCCGAAGCGGACCTGAGCCACCGCAAGCTTGAATCCTGGTTCCTGCCGCCGTTCGAACGCATCGCCAAGGAGGGCTGCGGCACGTTCATGCTCGGCTACGAGTCCATCGAAGGCGTACCGGTCACGTTCAACAAGTGGCTGCTCACCGACAAGCTGCGCGGCGCATGGAAGTACAACGGCACCCTCATCACCGACTGGGACAACGTGGGCCGTTCCGTATGGGAGCAGAAGGTCAAGCCCGACTACGTGCACGCCGCCGCCGACGCGGTCAAGGCCGGCAACGATCTGGTCATGACCACGCCGGGGTTCTACGACGGCGCCATCGAGGCCGTGCACACCGGTCTGCTCGACGAGTCGCTCATCGACGAGGCTGTCGCGCGCATCCTTGCGCTCAAGTTCCGCCTCGGCCTGTTCGAGGACCCGCGTCTGCCGGACGAGAAGCGCATCAAGGCCGTCATCGGCTCCGAGGATCACCGCCGCGTGAACCTCGAGCTCGCTCGCGAGGCCGTTGCCCTGCTGCGCAACGACGGCGGACTGCCGTTCGACGCGGCGCCGGCCGAAGCGATCCCCGGCTCCGGTGACGCGCCCGCGCGCAAGCGCATCGCCGTGGTCGGCCCGCTCGCCGACGACGCCCAGAACCAGCTCGGCGACTGGGCCGGCAGCTCCGGCCAAGTCGGCTGGATGCCCGACGGTCATCCGCGCGGCATGATCACCACCGTGCTCGACGGCTTCCGTGCGCTCGCCGGCGACGGATGCGAGGTTACCTACGCCCGCGGTGCCAACGTCATCGACCTCGTGCCCGACCCGGAGGGTGAGTTCTACCCGGACGGCCAGCCGCGCCCGAAGATCGGAGTGAGCGCGCCCGTTGACCGGGCCCTGCTCGACGAGGCCGTCGCCGCCGCGCGCGAGGCCGACCTCATCGTCGCCGTCGTGGGCGATGTGGTGCAGCTGGTCGGCGAGACCTGTTCCACCGCCACGCTTGAACTGCTCGGCGGCCAGAACGCGCTGCTCGACGCACTCGCCGACGTCTCCCGCGAGACCGGCAAGCCGATGGTCACCGTGCTGGTGAGCTCCAAGCCACAGGTGCTGCCGCGTTCCATCGTGGGCGATTCCGGCGTGCTCGCCGGCCGTTGCAACGATCCGAAGTCCGGCGCCGGATCCATCCTGTGGGCGCCGAACCCGGGCATGGAGGGCGGACAGGCCATCGCCGAGATCATCCTCGGCGAGGTGAACCCGTCCGGCAGGCTCCCGATCACCTTCCCGTGCCACGCGGGCCAGCTGCCGGTCTACTACAACCAGATCCGCGGCCAGCACGGCAACCGCTACGCCGACCTTACGCAGGACCCGGCGTTCGCGTTCGGCGAGGGCGAAGGCTACACGACGTTCGCGTACGGTGAGCCGACGATCGTCGGCGGGGCCTCGAACGCGGACGGCACGTTCGCGCAGACCGACACCGTGCACGCCGAGATCGCCCTCACCAACACGGGGCGCCGCGCGGGCACCGAGGTCGTGCAGGCGTACGTGGGCGACGTCGTCACCTCATACAGCTGGGCCGACCGCGAACTCAAGGCGTTCCGCCGCGTCACGCTCGAACCGGGCGAGACCGCGACCGTCGTGTTCGACATTCCGGTCTGCGACTGCACCATCGCCGACGCCGATGCGAACCGCATCGTCGAACCCGGCGAGTTCGAGCTGCTCATCGGCCACTCGTCGCGCCGCGACGACCTCAAGCGCACCACCTTCACCGTCGCGTGAATCTGCTCTGCGTGAGATGCTCTCGCGTGAGCCGGTCCCGTGTGAATCGGTTTCGTGTGGGCCTCATATGTTTCCGCCCGCTCCGGTCGTATGCTGGAGCGGGCGGTGTCGTTTGTGCGGAACGGAGCAATGATGCGGAATACTGATGAGAGGGCCATGCCGGAAGACGATGGGCGAATCAACGGAGTGAACCTCGGCGGCTGGCTGGTATTGGAACGGTGGATGACGCCCGGCCTGTTCCGTGCGAGCGGCGAGGAGGACGAGATCTGGCTGCACCGGTCCACGGACCCGGCCGAACTGGAGCGCCTGCTGCGCCGTCACCGCGACACGTACATCACCGAGGACGACTTCCGCGCCATCTCCGCGCACGGGCTGAACCTTGTGCGCATCCCCGTGCCGTTTTTCATCTTCGGTGACGTGCCCGGGCATCCCGGATGCGTCGAATACCTCGACCGTGCGTTCGACTGGGCGGAGAGGGCCGGGCTTAAGGTGCTCATCGACCTGCACACCGTGCCCGGGTCGCAGAACGGGTTCGACAATGGCGGCCTGACCGGCGTGGTCCGCTGGCATACGACGCCGCGGCAGGTTGCGTTCGCACTGGACGTGCTCGAGCGTCTCGCGCGACGTTACCGCGACCGCCCTGCGTTGTACGGCATCGAAGTGCTCAACGAGCCGGTCGACCGTCTCACTTATCTCATGTCGCCGTCGAGCTCCCGGGCGAAGGATCCGGGGGAGGCGCGGGGGAACGGCCACGTTCCGATGCGCTTCCTCAAACGGTTCTATCGGGCGGCATACCGATGGCTGCGCCCGGTGCTGGGCGACGGGCCGGTCATCGTGTTCCATGACGGATTCCGCCTGAACCGCTGGCGCGGCTGGTTCGTACGTGAGGGCATGCGCGGCGTCATCATCGACACGCACGCGTATCTCGTCATGTCGGAACGGCCCGAGGTGCTGTTCCGCATACTGCCGGACGCATGGCTTATGCGCTGGTACCGGCTGTTCGCGGCGTGGGGCGCGCGCCGCATCCGCCGTGCCGCGCGCTTTACGCCGGTCATGGTGGGGGAGTGGTGCGTGGCGAACGGGCTTGCGGCGCGCATGGGGGAGTGCGGGGCGCAAGGTGAGGTCGCGTCCGTTGATGCGTCTGGTGGTGCGTTCGACGGATATGGTGCGTTCGGTGACGGCGGTGCGGATGTTGGAGACGGCGCATCCCGGTGACGTCGGTTCGCGCGCGGGCGACGCCGGGGACGGCGTCCCGTCGCCCGCCGCGCGCCGCCGCGCCGTCTACCTCCGCGTCGCCGCCATGCAGCTCGACGCGTGGAACGTCTCCGCCGGTCAGGTCTACTGGAGCTATCGACTGCGCGGCGGTCGCGGCGAGTTTGACCGTCTCGCGCCTCCCGCGCCCGGTATGGGTGACGGGGACGCCGCCGTGATGGACGACACGCGCCTCGACCCTTGGGATCTGCGGCATGTCTGGCATGCGGGATGGATGGGGTGATGGTTCGGGATGACGGTGATTGATGACGCGGTGGCGGAGGTGATGTGCGAGACGCGCGATTTACGGAAGGGTCAGCGGTATCCGTCCCATAAGGGGGAGGGGAACAGCACATCCTCGCAGTCGACCCACATGGCGTTGAGATCGCGACCGGGAGAGCGCAGCCAGCGCAGCTGAATGCCGTCCATCATCGACAGGCCCGCCTGAAGCACGTGCTCCACGTTCGCGCCGTCGGGTACTGACCAGTTGATGTTGAGCGCGTTCGTCACGCTGCGGCGCTCGCGGTCCGCGAAATAGTCGTGCGCCGGATGCTTTGAATCGAGGGCTTCGATCGCGAAACCCTCGACATGCCCGCCAAGCAGATCGCCCTGCTCGAACAGGTCGCCGCCGCGAACCAGAACGTCGTGGTCGTGCTGTCCAACGGCTCCGTCGTCTCCGTGGCCCCGTGGGCCAAGAACGCCAAGGGCATTCTCGAATCCTGTCTGCTCGGCCAGGCCGGCGGCCCTGCGCTCGCCGATGTGATCTTCGGCCAGGTCAGCCCGTCCGGCAAGCTCGCCCAGTCGATTCCGCTGGACATCAGCGATGACCCGAGCACGCTGAACTGGCCGGGCGAGGAAGGCCACGTCGACTACGGCGAGGGCGTGTTCGTCGGCTATCGCTACTACGACACCTACGGCAAGGTTGTGGACTACCCGTTCGGCTACGGCCTGAGCTACGCCACATTCGAGATCGATGACGTCGCCGCCGCCAAGACCGGCGCGAACACCGCCACCGTGACCGCCACCGTGACCAACACCTCCGATGTGGATGCCGCCGAAACCGTGCAGGTGTACGTGGCTCCGGGCAAGGCCGACGTGGCCCGCCCGAAGCACGAGCTCAAGGGCTTCACCAAGGTGTTCCTCAAGGCCGGCGAATCCAAGACCGTGACCATCGACCTCGACGAGCGCGCGTTCGCCTACTGGTCCGAAAAATACAACGACTGGCACGTGGAGGCCGGCGAATATGCCATCGAAGTGGGCGTGAGCTCCCGCGACATTGCCGACACCGTTGCCGTGGCCCTCGATGGCGACGGCAAGACCCAGCCGCTCACCGAATGGT
>ENA-OQJP01000538-OQJP01000538.1-human-gut-metagenome-genome-assembly--contig:-NODE-538-length-10236-cov-2.111089_pt1 | contig 10236 bp, 12 predicted proteins | sample MGYA00242611_ERZ504778 | MGnify/ENA primary metagenome ERZ504778 (study PRJEB26092, sample SAMD00036349) | human gut metagenome | host: Homo sapiens | study: EMG produced TPA metagenomics assembly of...
CAAAAACAGCTCCCAAACGACCTATTGTCTCAGAAAGCGCAACCAATGACAGCGAAATAACGTTTAAGATACAGATACTCACCTCCTCAAAGCCTCTTACTAAGAATGACAAACGACTGAAAGGACTGAAGGATGTGGATTATTACAAGAAAAAGGACTGTACAAATATACGTATGGCGCTTCCAGTGATTACAATAAAGTATTACGCACCAAGCGTACCATCTCGGCACAATTCAAAGACGCATTCATCATCGCCTTCCGAAACGGCGAAAAGATGAATGTCAACGAAGCGATAGCCGAATTTAAAAAAGAAGAAATAAATAGAAAATAAAATGAAGTACATTACAAAAGAAGTTCGAATAGGAATTGCAGGTATCGTAGCATTATGCGTGCTTGTCTATGGAATTAATTGGCTGAAAGGCATACATATGTTTCAGCCTTCAAGCTATTTCTATGCCAAGTTTCAGAATGTAAACGGACTGACCAAGTCGAGCCCTGTTTTTGCTGATGGCGTTTCGTGTAGGTATTGTACGCGACATCGAATATGACTATGTAAATCCCGGAAATGTGATCGTTGAAGTCGAACTGGACACCGAACTCCGCATCCCGAAAGGAAGTAGCGCAGAACTTGTATCCGAACTGATGGGAGGCGTACGCATGAATATTCTTCTCGCCAACAACCCGCGTGAGAAATATGCCATAGGCGACACCATCCCCGGCACATTGAACAACGGAATGATGGAAAGCGTAGCGAAACTCATGCCCCAAATTGAGAGTATGTTACCGAAACTGGATTCCATCCTCACCTCACTGAACAACATCGTAGGTGACAAGAGCATCCCTTCTATGCTGCACTCTATCGAAACGACTACCGCCAATCTTGCTGTAGTCAGCTCTCAGATGAAAGGACTCATGAGTAAGGACATCCCCCAGCTGACCGGCAAGCTCAATACCATCGGAGATAATTTTGTAGCGATCAGCGGTAACTTGAAGGAAGTGGACTACAGCGCCATTTTCCAAAAAGTTGACGCAACACTCGCTAACGTAAAAATGATTACAGAGAAGTTGAACAGCAAAGATAACACTATCGGACTGCTCTTCAACGACCCTGCTTTATATAACAATCTGAACGCTACCACAGAGAATGCGGCGAGCTTACTGGAAGACCTGAAAGCACACCCCAAACGGTACGTTCATTTCTCTTTATTCGGGAAGAAAGACAAGTAGCAAATCTTTCTTATATAGATTTTATCTAAATAAGCAGGCGGTATATAAAAGGGAGTATAACCTCTGCAAAAGTCTATCTACAGACCGAAATAATATTCCCGTACAAACAAGTACGGGAAGTATAAAAGAGTAAGAATAAAACGATAAACAACTAAAATACAGATACTTATAATTTTGCAAGAGAGGGGAAACAGACAGTGTTCCAACACAATTCTATAAGTCATTGAAAGTAAACACATTATTGTTTGCCCGAGAAAAACAAGAAAAAGCTAATTTGTTTTTTCCAAATAAGATTCCCAATTTTGCAAACGTAGAAGTTTCGCTTAATTTAATAAATGTATTAAAGTCACTATGATTGAATCAAATCATGTTGTACTTTGGAACCGCTGTCTCGAAGTAATTAAAGACAATGTTCCAGAGACGACATATAATACTTGGTTTGCCCCGATTGTTCCATTAAAATATGAGGACAAAACATTGATCGTACAGATCCCGAGCCAGTTTTTCTATGAAATACTGGAAGAGAAATTCGTGGATTTGCTGCGAAAGACATTGTACAAAGCTATTGGCGAAGGCACCAAGTTAATGTATAACGTCATGGTCGACAAGACTTCGATTCCGAATCAAACCGTGAATCTCGAAGCAAGCAATCGTTCTACAGCTGTTACTCCTAAAAGCATCGTCGGTGGCAACAAGGCGCCCAGTTTCCTGAAAGCTCCTGCCGTACAGGACTTAGACCCGCACTTGAACCCGAACTATAACTTCGAGAACTTTATAGAAGGATACAGCAACAAACTTTCAAGAAGCGTAGCAGAAGCGGTTGCGCAAAATCCAGCAGGTACTGCCTTCAATCCATTGTTCCTTTACGGAGCGTCCGGAGTGGGGAAAACACACCTGGCAAACGCAATCGGTACTAAAATCAAAGAATTATATGCCGATAAAAGAGTATTGTATGTTTCGGCACATCTGTTTCAAGTGCAATATACAGACTCCGTACGTAATAACACGACCAACGACTTTATCAACTTCTACCAGACAATTGATGTATTAATCATTGATGATATTCAGGAATTTGCCGGAGTAACGAAAACTCAAAATACTTTCTTCCATATCTTCAATCATTTACATCAAAACGGAAAGCAGCTTATACTGACTTCCGACCGTGCCCCTGTATTATTGCAGGGTATGGAAGAGCGCTTACTGACCCGGTTTAAATGGGGAATGGTAGCCGAATTGGAGAAGCCTACCGTAGAACTGAGAAAAACATATTAAGAATAAATTCATCGGGATGGATTACAATTCCCTTCGGAAGTAATCGACTATATTGCTGAGAATGTTAAATGAAAGCGTGCGTGACCTGGAAGGTATTGTCATTTCCATCATGGCCCACTCTACCATTTACAATAAAGAAATCGATCTGGACCTGGCACAACGCATTGTTCGTAAAGTCGTTCGTTGTGAGACAAAAGCTGTCACTATCGATGATATCATCAACGTAGTTTGCAAGCACTTCGATTTGGAGTCATCTGCTATCCATACCAAATCAAGAAAAAGGGAAGTCGTACAGGCACGCCAAGTAGCCATGTATTTAGCTAAAACACATACAGACTTCTCTACTTCCAAAATTGGAAAATTCATAGGCAATAAAGATCATGCCACCGTTTTGCATGCATGCAAAACAGTAAAAGGGCAATGTGAGGTTGACAAAGGATTCCGATCGGATCTGGAAAACATAGAAACTTTACTCAAGAAAAGAAACGTGAGTAACGGTGAACGGTAGACGATGAACGATGGACATACTGCAAAATAATGTAAGATGTTCATCGTCCATCGCTCGCCCCATTTATCGCTCACCGTTCATCGTTATTTAATCCATAAAGCCCTGCCGGCGAAGTACCTTCAACAGATTCTCAGACATAAATTCATTATCCTTCTTTGTATAGCGGACATCCGTGAATACTTGGGCCAGAGTCTCTTTCTGATTCTCTTCTATAAATAACTTGTTCTCAGGCAAAGATTCCTTATAAGCATATAACCGGTTTATATCTTCGGCGGTATAATCGTGATAGCTCTCTTCATGTATAATGCCCTCTATCGGCAGACGGTCTACCTGTTTCGGAGATTCCGCCGGATATCCCACAGTCACTGTAGTAATGGGAAACACCAACTCGGGCAAGTGCAAAGCATCGATGATCATTTGAGGATTATAGGTAGTAAGTACCCAAATAGCAAATACCCAATCCCGGCTTCCTCGGCAAGCGTACAGAAAGTCTGTGCAACCAATAAAGTATCCATAGCGGCATTCAAAAAGGACATTAAATTACCATATCCCGGCACCGCATTCCTTTCCTGACAATATTTGCAAAAACGACGAAAATCCGCGCAAAATGTCAATACAACCGGAGCCGCCTTTACCATCGGCTGATTAAAATGAGCCGGAGAAAGTATTTCTTTTTTCTCGGGCATCACGGGTGACAACCACACTATAAAGCTGCATTCCACCCATCGTAGAAGCGCGAAATGAAGTTTCAAGCAAATCATTTAACAAATCCGGCGTAATATCTTTTTGCTGGTATTTGCGGATTGTCCTTCTGTTCTTAACTGTATCCATCATATCTTTTTTCTGCAAAGATATAAAAGAATAATCATTCTATCTCATTTATAAAATAGAATAATTTTCTTTTTGGAAAACTTCAAGCGTCGAACAAAAGCATCATTCATTTGTTTATCAATTGCTTATCGTTTATAAACGGATAACTTAGTACCGGTTAATAAATTATCTCGTTTTTATTTTGATATACCAAAAAACATTCATAGCTTTGCAGGCACGTTTGTTAATGATAAGTAAGCTTCTACATATTTACTTATTAATAAAGAAATCTAAGACACATTGCATCGTGGAAAAGCAAATTTACTCTTACGAGGAAGCCTTCGAAGAATCTTTACGATATTTTCAGGGCGATGAACTTGCTGCGCGAGTTTGGGTAAACAAATACGCAGTAAAAGACTCTTTCGGAAATATTTACGAGAAGTCACCGAAGGATATGCATTGGAGACTTGCCAACGAGGTGGCTCGCATTGAAGCAAAGTACCCCAACGCACTAAGTTCCGAACAGTTGTTTGAGCTGTTTGATCATTTTAAGTATATCGTACCGCAAGGTAGTCCGATGACAGGTATAGGTAACGATTATCAGGTTGCTTCACTTTCCAATTGCTTTGTGATTGGTATTGATGGTTCTGCCGATTCATACGGTGCCATCATCAAAATAGACGAAGAACAGGTGCAACTGATGAAAAGACGTGGTGGTGTAGGTCATGATCTCTCGCACATCCGTCCCAAAGGTTCTCCTGTGAAAAACTCCGCTCTGACTTCTACCGGTCTGGTTCCGTTCATGGAACGTTATTCCAATTCCACACGTGAGGTTGCTCAAGACGGACGTCGCGGTGCACTGATGCTCAGTGTATCGATCAAGCATCCGGACTCGGAAGCATTTATCGACGCCAAAATGACAGAAGGTAAGGTAACAGGAGCCAATGTTTCAGTTAAGCTGGACGATGCATTCATGTCAGCAGCCGTAGAAGGCCGAAAATATGCCCAACAATACCCCATTGACTCCGATCACCCGACTACGGTAAAAGAGATCGAAGCTTCCAACCTATGGAAAAAAATTGTGCATAACGCATGGAAATCAGCAGAACCGGGTGTATTGTTCTGGGATACCATTATTCGCGAATCAGTGCCCGACTGTTATGCGGACCTGGGATATAAAACGGTTTCGACAAACCCTTGTGGTGAAATTCCATTATGCCCCTACGATTCTTGCCGACTGTTGGCCATCAATCTATATTCATACGTAGTCAATCCGTTCACCAAAGATGCCTACTTCGACTTCGATCTCTTCCATAAACATGTAGCACTGGCTCAGCGCATCATGGATGACATCATCGATCTGGAATTGGAGAAGATAGAACGTATCATAGAGAAAATCGATCAGGACCCCGAAAACGAAGAAGTGAAACACACCGAACGCGGACTGTGGGAAAAGATCTATAAGAAGAGTGGTCAGGGACGACGTACCGGTGTCGGTATTACAGCCGAAGGCGATATGCTTGCCGCTCTCGGAATGCGTTATGGAACAGAAGAAGCGACAGAGTTTTCAGAGAAAGTGCACAAAGCAGTCGCTCTGGGCGCTTATCGTTCATCAGTGGATATGGCCAAAGAACGCGGAGCATTCGATGTATATGACTCGGAAAGAGAAAAGAACAATCCGTTTATCAACCGCTTGCGCGAAGCCGACCCGGCATTGTATGAGGATATGAAAAAATATGGTCGCCGTAACATTGCGTGCCTGACCATCGCTCCTACCGGCACAACCAGTCTGATGACCCAAACTACCTCGGGTATCGAACCGGTATTCCTTCCGGTATACAAACGCAGAAGAAAAGTAAACCCGAACGATACCAACGTACGAGTCGACTTTGTTGACGAAACCGGAGATGCCTTTGAAGAATACATCGTATTCCACCACAAGTTTGTGACTTGGATGGAAGCAAACGGCTATGATCCGGCTAAACGATACACTCAGGAAGAAATAGACGAACTGGTAGCCAAATCACCTTATTACAAAGCAACGTCCAACGATGTGGACTGGCTGATGAAGGTGCGTATGCAAGGTAAAATTCAGAAATGGGTAGACCATCCATCAGTGTGACCATCAACCTGCCGAACGATGTAGACGAAGAATTGGTAAACCGCCTGTATGTGGAAGCCTGGAAGTCAGGCTGCAAGGGCTGTACGGTTTATCGTGACGGTTCCCGTTCAGGAGTGCTGATCTCTGCGAAGTCCGACAAAGATAAGAAAGAGGAACTCCCTCCTTGCAAACCACCAACGGTAGTCGAGGTACGCCCGACAGTGCTTGAAGCCGACGTCGTACGCTTCCAAAACAACAAAGAGAAATGGGTGGCCCTGGTCGGCTTGCTCGACGGCAGACCTTACGAGATATTCACCGGTCTGCAAGACGATGACGAAGGAATCATTATTCCGAAAAGCGTAAATACCGGACGCATCATCAAGAACGTCGATGAAAACGGAAACAAACGCTATGACTTCCAGTTCGAGAACAAACGCGGATACAAAATGACCATCGAAGGTCTGTCTGAGAAGTTCAATAAAGAATACTGGAACTATGCTAAACTGATTTCAGGTGTACTTCGCTGGAGAATGCCGATCGAACAGGTGATCAAACTGGTAGGTTCGCTGCAATTGGACAGCGAGAACATCAACACCTGGAAGAATGGTGTAGAGCGTGCGCTGAAAAAATATGTGCAGGACGGAACAGAAGCCAAAGGCAAGAAGTGCCCCAACTGCGGAAACGAGACATTAGTTTATCAGGAAGGTTGCCTCATCTGTACCACTTGCGGTGCATCCAGATGTGGATAAACTTAGCCAAGTAAATGATTAATATGTAAGCAAAAAGTGTTGAAAGGAGCCCATAGGCTCCTTTCAATGTTTAATCATACAAAGAGCACAAACGTTTGCATACTATTTTAAAGTAGTTCGACGAAAGTAAAGATACGACATATGTAGAATATTTCTATACTTGCAAAATCATTAGTCAATAATTAAATCTAATATATATGATAGTTACATTTCATATTGAATATCGCACAAGCTGGGGAGAAGAAGTCAGAATATTAGGTTCTGTCCCCGAACTTGGGAAAAATAATCCGGAGCAGGCTGTAGCCCTTACCACAGTAGACGGCATTCATTGGAGCAATGAAATATCCATTCAATTGCCGGCCGAAGGGGTTGTCGAATACAGTTATCACATATACCGTGACGGTAAGGCCATCCGTACCGAATGGAACTCCTTTCCGCGACGCATCTATCTGCCGGCCGACGTTAAGAAAAGCCTGCGCATCAACGACTGCTGGAAGAATCTTCCGGAGCAGCAATACTTCTACAGTTCGGCATTTACCGAAGCACTGCTGGCGCACCGCGAACGAAGCGCAATCCCCAAAAGCTACAAAAAAGGATTGATGATCAAGGCTTATGCTCCACGCATCAACAGCAAGTACTGCCTGGCCATCTGTGGTAACCAGAAAGCACTCGGCAACTGGGACCCGGACAAGGCATGGCCCATGAGTGATGCCAACTTTCCGGAATGGCAAGCCGAACTGGATGCTTCCAAACTGGAATTTCCGCTAGAATACAAATTTGTATTGTACAATAAAGAAGAGAAACGTGCCGAAGCTTGGGAGAATAACCCCAACCGCTATCTGGCTGCTCCCGAAATCAAAGCAAACGAGACGTTGGTCATTGCCGACCGATATGCCTACTTTAATATTCCTTCCTGGAAAGGTGCAGGCGTAGCTGTCCCTGTATTCTCACTAAAGTCGGAAAAAAGTTTCGGTGTAGGAGACTTCGGAGACCTGAAGAGAATGGTGGACTGGGCGGTCAGTACCAACCAGAAGGTAGTACAGATCTTACCGATCAACGATACCACCATGACTCATACATGGACAGACTCTTATCCCTACAACAGCATTTCCATTTATGCCTTCCACCCGATGTATGCCGACCTTAAACAGATGGGCAACCTGAAGGATAAGGAAACTGCGGCCGCCTTCAACCGGAAACAAAAAGAACTGAATGCACTTTCCGCCATCGACTACGAAGCTGTCAACCGGGTGAAATGGGAATATTTCCATCAGATATTCAAGCAAGAAGGAGAAAAGGTGCTGGCTTCGAAAGCCTTCCGCAGCTTCTTTGAAGCCAACAAAGATTGGCTGCAACCGTATGCTGCATTCAGCTACCTGCGCGATTTATACCATACACCGAACTTCCGCGAATGGCCCCAATACTCGGAGTACAATGCTCAAGAGATTGAAGAACTGTGCCGCCCCGACACGGCGGACTATGCCCTATATCGCCATCTACTTCTATATCCAAGTTCAATCTTCACCTGCAATTGCTCGAAGCCACCACTTATGCCCGCGAGCATGGAGTAGTGCTGAAAGGGGACATCCCCATCGGTATCAGTCGCAACAGTGTAGAAGCCTGGACAGAACCTTATTATTTCAACCTCAACGGACAGGCCGGTGCTCCACCCGATGATTTCTCTGTCAACGGGCAAAACTGGGGTTTCCCCACCTATAACTGGGATGTGATGGAGAACGACGGTTATAAATGGTGGATGAAACGTTTCCAAAAGATGGCCGAATACTTTGACGCCTACCGCATCGACCACATTCTGGGATTCTTCCGCATCTGGGAAATCCCGATGAATGCCGTGCATGGATTGCTGGGACAGTTTGTACCCGCTCTTCCCATGAGCCGTGAAGAGATAGAAAGCTACGGACTCTCTTTCCGTGAAGAGTTCCTGCGGCCGTATATCCATGAATATTTCCTCGGACAAGTGTTCGGACCACATACCGACTATGTAAAGCAGACGTTCATCGAACCGACTGAAACTTACGAGATGTACCGTATGCGTCCGGAATTTGATACCCAACGCAAGGTAGAAGCCTTCTTTGCCGGCAAAAAACGACGAAGACAGTATATGGGTCAGAGACGGATTATATGCCTTGATCAGTGACGTATTATTTGTTCCTGACCGCAAAGACCCGAACCTGTACCATCCCCGCATCGGCGTGCAGCACGACTTTATCTACCGTGCCCTGAACGACTGGGAAAAAACAGCATTCAACCGCCTTTACGACCAGTACTACTATCATCGTCACAATGACTTCTGGCAACAGCAAGCCATGAAGAAATTGCCACAGCTCACCCAGTCTACCCGCATGCTGGTATGTGGCGAAGACTTAGGCATGATTCCCGACTGCGTGGCATGGGTGATGAATGACTTACGTATCCTGAGTCTCGAAATTCAGCGGATGCCCAAGAATCCGGCAGAAGAATTCGGGAGGCTGAACGAATATCCGTACCGTTCGGTCTGCACCTTCTCCACCCACGATATGTCGACCCTGCGGGGCTGGTGGGAAGAAGACTATCAGCAGACCCAACGCTACTACAATCAGATGCTGGGACATTATGGTACCGCTCCTGCCATAGCAACGCCGGAGCTGTGCGAAGAAGTAGTACGCAATCACCTTTACAGCAATTCCATCCTCTGCATCCTATCCCTGCAAGACTGGCTGTCGATGGATGGAAAATGGCGCAACCCGAATGTACAGGAAGAACGGATCAATATCCCCGCCAATCCGCGTCATTACTGGCGCTACCGGATGCACCTGACACTGGAACAACTGATGAAAGCAGAAAGCCTGAATGAAAAAATCAGGGAATTGGTGAAGCAGACAGGCAGAAATCCGGAAAAGTAACATCCGCCTGTCACTTTAAGAAGAAAAAGAACAAAAAGAGAAGAGTGAAACCAAGTGTTTTTCACTCTTCTCTCTTTGTTTTCAGTAATATTCAGTATCTTTGTCAGACCAACTACACAAACATCCGGAATGGGAGATGACAAAAACAAACGAATAGATTTTGTGGACTTAACGAAAGGAGTCTGCATCATTCTGGTAGTAATGGCACACATAGGTGGAGCCTTCGAAAAACTTGATTATCACTCGATGATTGCCAGTTTTCGCATGCCTCTTTATTTCTTCATCTCGGGCATTTTCTTCAAATCCTATGAAGGCCTTTTTCGGCTTCTTCATCCGAAAGATAAACAAGCTGATCATCCCTTTCCTCTTTTTCTATCTCAGCGCGTTCTTTCTGAAATTACATCGTATGGAAAATCGCTCCCGGAGTCTTCCAGCTTCCGGTCAGCTGGACGGAACTCTTAGTTGTGTTTCATGACCATGCGCTGATCAAGTTCAACCTCCCATCTGGTTCTTGCTGGCACTCTTCAATTGCAATATCTTGTTCTATCTGGTTCACAGTTTGCGCAACCGACGGTTAGGTCTCATGTTTGCCCTCACTTTGCTGATCGGGACAACCGGATTCTATATGGGCAAGCATCAGATAGAATTGCCCCTTTATATGGACGT
>ENA-OQJP01000539-OQJP01000539.1-human-gut-metagenome-genome-assembly--contig:-NODE-539-length-10215-cov-2.461538_pt1 | contig 10215 bp, 14 predicted proteins | sample MGYA00242611_ERZ504778 | MGnify/ENA primary metagenome ERZ504778 (study PRJEB26092, sample SAMD00036349) | human gut metagenome | host: Homo sapiens | study: EMG produced TPA metagenomics assembly of...
CCCATTTCCCAGAAAACCGCTGTCCTGCAAATAAAGGATGTATATCTTTCAAAGCGGCATATTTTTCTTCCGTATCAATCAACTCGAATAGTTTCTCTTCGTATGGTTTTATAATCTCAAACAACCGCTTCTTTCGTTCCTCGACCTTTTTACTTCCGTTGAATCCACTTCCGTATCCAATCATGATCGTGTCAAATTTTTTCTTCTTTAATAACTCTTTAAGATATGCATTATTATTTTCTTCATCCTCAAGAGTTGTATCCGATGGCTTCAATTTTACACACACATCAGAAAACAGATTCCACACAACAATCTCAGAATATCCCATGACCCCAAGATTATTCAGTAAATAATTTGAAGTGGTATCCATTACCATTAAATCTGATGAAGCTGGATTCATAGAAATAACTAGTGTCTGCTGATTAAGCAGCTATCTGTAACTTCCAACTCTTATATCTGTTCCGGTCATACCAGAATCGGAACAGATGCAAAAGAGCACAAAGTATTCGCCTCTGAATCCTGAACAGATTCGTCACGAATACAGATAATGCGATAGATGTCAACTGCGTTTCTTCCAGTTTTGTGGTAATGCAGCTCATACCATAACAGCGTTTGCTCAGGCTGAAGGTGCGCTCCACTTCGATTCTATCGGTATTATCCTGATACTCTTGTTTTTTATCAACTTTTGCTGTGGCGCTTGGTCTGCCCAGCTTTGGACCTGATAACCGGATCCCATGCTCCTTGCAATAACTCCTGTTTTCCCTGGTCCGGTATATCTGATCTGCCAGGACACGTTCTGGATAATAACCGGTACGCTCTTTGAAGCGTTCTATTGCTTCAATCAGGCAGGTGCTCTCGTTGTATGCCTCGAAAGATATTTTTTCGAGGCGCCCATAACCTTCGCTGTCAAGACTGAGATCAAATTTTGCGCCAAATTCAACAGGTGCTTTGACCTTCCCTCTGACAATCGGCCGAAGCCATGGCTGCGAAATGCTTACAATGCGATGCTCCACAGAATGGATTCTGTTATCGTACATATACTGTTGCTGTTCATACAGCCTGATGATGGTAAGATATAGGCCGATATCCTTACCTGTCATGGCGTATCCATCACTCATGAACTGTTCCAGATAGCCAAGATCTCTTTTCACGTAGCCAAGCTGTCTGCGGAGTGCGCTGCGGATTTTCTTTGCCGTGTGCTTTCTGCTCTTGGCAAATGCAAGATACTCTTTTCTGGCACGTTTGCGGTATCTTCTTGGCAACTTAAGACCATAACATTTACAAAAACAGTAAATCATGTTTTCCAGCTTTTCTCTTGCTTCGTTCAAAAGCGAGATGTCCTGCGGATAACGTATGTTTGCAGGTGCGCAGGTTGCATCAAGTGTCAGAGTCCCTTTGTTTGTATCTTCTTTTGCAGTACCATCATCACCGGATTTTCCTACGGATGGAGGAGTATGGTCATCTTTGTCATCCTCCTTGTGAGCAAGAAGATACTCATTTACTTCCATCAGCATATCTGCTGAAATGCGTTTACGGAAAAGAACCAGTGTACTTGCATCAAACGGAGCTTCTTCCCGAAAACCGGGAAGCCCGATAAAGTATTGCAGATACGGATTCTCAGCGATCTGTTCCACAAGCTCACGGTCGGAAAATTGGAACTTGGTCTGGATGATCAGGGCTCCTAATGCCATGCGAAGAGGCTTGGCAACATTACCCGTATCACTTGGAAACAGCTTGGCATATTTTACTTCGAATTCATCCCATGGGATTCGGTCAGCCAGTCTGACCCAGCGGTTATCCGGATTCATGTGGAGTCCCATAGGTTGGTTGAAATCGAGGAATGAATGCTGTAACTTGTCGATCGGTTTGTACATTGTTTTAGCCCCTTTATACTTAAAATCTGTAAGAAAACTGCAAGAAAAACGATTTGTTTTTGTCAAAATCCTTGCAATCATTATACCAGAAAATGGGGCAAAAGTCAGTAAAATCAAGTGTTTTCAGTTTGCTCAGCAGACACTAACTTAAAATCTTTTTCCTTTGATTCCCTTATATATCAAAGAAAGTTCATATCTGTGTTTTCCGTCTTCGCTATATACTCCTGACTTTTCTAAAATACTGCTTTGTTTTACTAAATTTTCCATGAAGGTACTCCTTTCATTTTTACAATATTAACCACATCTTATTTAACACGTCAAAAAACACTTCATCTCCTTGAAATGTTGCTTCGTCCAACTCTTTTGCAAATGTCACCTTAGCTTTTCTTCCTAAGATTTTTTGAATGTCACGCAAAAAATCTTTTCTTTTCTAAAGCCACTGTCACAAAAAGAAACATACTTTTCCACAATCATACTGGTGTTTGAAAGAAGTTTTTTCACAAATTTCTTTTACTATTTCACATGTCGGCTCTGCAATCTTAATTTTCAAAAAAACTATACTTTGCATCTTTTCTTCGCAAATACCCATCATCATCCCGATAATATTTTAATACTGAAATCTGCTCATCACTTTGCCGAGAAATGTAATCGCAATATTCCTGATATAACTGATTCCAGTCATAAGGATATAAGAATTGATAAGTTGTAAGTTCTTCTATCCATTCCAGTGGTGTTCCCTCAAAATAATAAGGGGGTTGGTTAATGTCCTGAACATTTAAACATTCCTGTCCTTTATTCCATCTATCTTCACTCTGAAATCGTTCCGAAATGTCTACTTCTTTGTCTACTGTTACAATCTCTATTGCATAGTCTGAGGAACATGAAAAAGTCGGAATGTTACCACCGCTGAACATTCCGACACTTTGATTCTATCCATATATTCATACTCTTCTGCACGGAGTTTGTGATATTCTAATATCCTTTGAAATACTTTTTCCCGTTCCACTTTATTTCCCCATACTAAAACCAGATATCCGCCAAGATTTTTTTCTAAATCTCTGCCTTCTCCGTACATATCGTTCAGACAGTTCAATTCTGTTATAATCCTGTCTGTTACTTTACTTTCTTTTAAAACATTTAGATGTTCAAAAGATTTTATGGTTTTCTGGAAATCTTTTCACATTTTTCAAAACTCTATACATTTCTCTTTTTCACCTGTCCTCTATGCTGAACAATCAGCTTTATCATTGTAATTACAACCGTGATACCACTAATGATTGCTTTTTCTTGTCGTTCATGTACTCCCTCCCAAAAAACTCATTTACATAAATGGTATTGAATATGACAACTCCTAAAAAGACTCCCGTAATATATGACTTCATAATGCCTCCTGTCATAAAGATTAGGGCGGACGACATAACTGCCGTCCGCCCCCATTAAGCGTTTCTTATTTTCTTCGTGCGATCATTTGGTATATTACGATAATCAGTACAATGACGGCTATAATCTGAATCAGCCATCCCCATTGAAACAAAATACTTAACACTACTGCAAAAGGAGTCAACAGTAGTATCATAGATACTATAAAATATAGTATCCAGTCCCAAATGGAAAATATAAGACGTCTCATTGCACTTCCGTACCGTATCATTTTCTTTTCTGCTTTATTAAACCATTTAATAGATACAAAAATACCGAACACAATCCACGTTAATCCAATCAATGCATACATTTTTATCTATTTCTCACCTCAAATCATCAGGGTCAATTTCCGTATCTTCAACTCCATATTCGCTAGAAACTCCACCATAGGAATCAAATTCTTCAACACTTTCTGTTTGATTTTCTTGTGACTTTTCCCAAGGACTTTCAAATCCTTCCATTTTTGAAGGGTCATATCCATTTGTAATATATTTACCTAGTGCATTTGCGAATATATCATTCAATATTCCACTCAAATTTGCTTCAACTGTGTCTTCTTTTTTAACTTGGAAATGTTTTTTCGTACTTCCTTCATCCACTCCTGTCCAATATCTGTATATTCATCAGATTTGCTTGCTTTATATGCTTCATCAAGTTTTTTAAAATTTTTGCGGAATTTCTTTTCTAAGTCAACCGCTTCTTGCAAACCATCTTTATAAATATCTATCTCTTCTTTTAATTCCGAATATTTTTTGTAATCCTTTGGAATTTCTTTTAACCTTTTTAAATCCGCTTCTAGTTCTGTCTCTAAATCCGGGTCAAGTACTACATGTATGTATTGCATAATCATTCTATTTCGTACATCTAAAAATGTGCTGAGTCCTTTGTTCAAATTTTTATACTTTTTATTATTTAAAGTTAAATTTTTCGCATCCTCAAATTCACGATTCCTTATAGCTTCTTCTACATCTTCGTCACTTACTTCTTGATTTTGTACATCCACCAAAGCATTATCAACCACTTCTTCGTTCTTGTTTTTACATCCAGTTAAACCAAGCATCATAATTATGACAATTAACCCTATTCTTCTTTTCATACCTCAATACTCCATTTCTTTGTATTTAATAAAATAAACTGATATTTCACTTGAATATCAGTTTATTTTTACACTTTATTTTGTAAGTGCATCTATTTTTGCATTCTTTTCTTCTTTTGTGATAATACCCATTTCACATTGTTGTTCGACTCTTCTGATTTCTTCAAAGTTATCTACCTTTTTCTTGGCTACGCTGATTTTGAAATTGTATTCATCCTGAGTAATGACATCCATTGCAAGTGCACGATCTAATTTTGTTTGTTCTTCTTCAAAATCTGCCTCTACCTTTGCCTTCTCTCTTAGAACTGCATTTTGTTTTATACGTTTTTCCAGTTCAATCAACTGTTCTTCTAATTCTTGTTTTCTTGTCAGTTTTGGATCCATCATAGTCAACAAATCTGCAATATCGAGATTACCCATATCACCTGTTTTTACAACATAATCAACATATTTCTTTCCTATCTGTACATATGCAGCATCTAATTCTTGTTCGATTACGTTAATCTGCATTTTCAAAGAATTTAATTCCGCATTGTCTTGTACAGATGTACCTGCTGATGAACCTACATTTACTGCTGACTCCGCAAGGCTGTCACCTTACATTTTTTTACTGTTTTTAAAGCTTTATCTAATATTCCCATTTTTTATCGCTCCTTTAAAATTTACTTCCGCAGACATTACATTTCCATCGTTTTCCTAAATCATCTGCTCCTAAGATTCCAAAAACTCCTATTTTCGCATACTTTCCTACTGTTGAAATTTTTTGGACATTCTTACTTCCACAAACAGGGCATGACATGTGAAACTGCTCTTGTCGCATTTTCTCATTTGTCTCGTCAATACGCTCCTGTTCTTTCACTTCCTTTTCTTTCCTGATTTCTTCTTTTTTACCGCCTATCTCAGAATCATAGTTTTCACCAGATTCGATTGCTTGAATGAGTTCGTTCCTAGACTCTTGAGATTTAAAGAATGAACCATTTGCCATCAGATACTCCTGCGATACAGGCTTCATGTCACTTCCGCAAACCTTACATACCGCTTGATTGTCTTTCGCATTTATGTTTTCGATGTTGGCGCATTTTGCACAATAATAAAACATCCCTTTCACCTCTTTTCTTTTGTCAATCCTTTTCATAACTTTTATATTTCTTGTGTGAGCTTATATCTACCCATATATAAATATATCATATATTTATGATTCTTACAACTAATGGCATACTAAAATATAATGATTTCATGGAGGTAAATACACATGAAAAAAGAAAATCCATTACGTCATCTTCCGTCTGGACAAGAATCATACGGGAAAATCTTGATACATTTGGATGATATTTTAAAAGAAAGAAATATCTCTTTAAATCAATTATCCTTTCGTGCTGAAATGCAGAGGACACAATTAAGAAATTATCGAGACAATAAAATCCAACGTTTTAGATATTGATATTTTATTGAGATTATGTTATGTGCTGGATTGTGACCTTTATGAACTAATTGAATACATTCCACCTATGATAGAAGAGTAGTTAATGTTCTTCTCCATACAAGGCTTTTAAAGTCATGGAATAAATGGCATATACCTTACTTCCATCGTCTTGCAATTTTAATGTATCCAGATACCATTCTCTATACCTTGTTAACCAGCTTCCATCATCAATGACAGATACATCCTCTATATCTTCTCCAATATGTAGTTTTCGTGGATAGCAATCGAGGATATCTTTGATACCTGTTATATCATTTGTGATTAGTTCTAGGAGTATGGCTACAAAACCGCTTTTCCCCAGCTTCCTGTCTTTTAGGATTATTTCTATCTTATCCATAATCTCATCTGGAAGTTGATATTTCTTTTTCAACAATGGTTTCAATCGTCTTAAAAGAATCAGTTGACTTTTTTGTGTAAATTTTAATGTACATTCCATTCACCTCTTTTCCTACATTTATATTTAAAAAATAATATACGTTTATAAAAAAGACAGTATCAGGAACATACAAATCTCTTTTCCCAATACTGTCTATGCAAATGATATTCTGTTATTTCGGTCTTTTTACTTGGCTTGCGACCACTTTGCGACCAATTCCGCGACAAACATGACTGTTCTTCAGATTCTCTTGTCCGCCTTTCCGATTTTCTCCTTCAATGATTGAAATGCCAAAAGCCGCCATTTTACGCACAAAAACCACCGCCCCCGCAGCTTCTGGTCTGCAAAAACAGTGATTTCTAAGTGCGCGATCAGGGGTTCGAACCCTGGACACCCTGATTAAGAGTCAGGTGCTCTACCAACTGAGCTAATCGCGCATCTTTATGTTGTTACTTAATCTGTAACGCAAGAGTTATTATATATTACTCTTTATAAAAAATCAAGTATTTTTTATCTTTTTGTAATTTTTTTAATTTTCCGATCATTATACACAACAGCTTCCGGATTGGAAAGAATTTTCTCTCCAATCCGAAAGCTGTTTTTCAGATTTCCAGCATTCTGATCAAAACATCTTTCGCAAGTACACCATTGGCATAATTCACCAGTTTTCCATCGCGGAACACCACAAACGCAGGAACAATCCCTACTTCAAATTCTGCTGCCAGAACTGCTGATTCTTCAATCTCTATCTGACACACCTTCACACGTCCATCGTATTCCTTCGCAATTTCATCCAGCACATCTTCCATCATAGCGCATTTTCCGCACCATACAGCAAAGAACTCTACCAGAACCGGTGTCTCAGACCTCAGTACTTCCTGTGGATAATTTTTCGCAGTTACTCTGATCTTCATCTCAAACACCTACTCTTTTTACTTTTATTATTTACGGCAACATCCTGTATTGAGTATCGCACATACTTCTTCTAATGAGCGTTTTATACATAATATTTGTCTGTTTAGTTCTGCCTGGCAGTACATTTTCTGACGCAGTTTCTCTTTCCAGCTTCTTTTCCACCCCATCGCCCGCTCTCCAACTGTGGGTATTCCTCACTTTTATTGTATGCAGCATGGAGAAAGGTGTGAATTTACTCTGTCGGTGTTTCTGTACCTCTTCCTGCGATCAGTTTATTGATCGGATTCCCTTTTGCAGAAAACTTTTCTTCATACTCTGTCATAATATTTCCTTTATTCATCTCTTCATGATGATGCAAGTCGTATGTATAGCTGAGTACTGTCCATCCATATTCTCTGATCTGCTCCAGCGAAAAATTAAACAGCTCTGTGTTATCCGTCTTAAACTCCACTGTCCCGTCTTCTGCAAGGATCTTGTCATAACGGGCAAAAATTCTGTAGAAGTCAGTCTTCTCTTTGCATGTCGTGCCTTCGGCCATGGATCGGAAAATTCAATAAATCCGCTCCACTTCTCCTTTTGCAAACACTTCCGAAAGTTCTTTTGCATCCATGCAAACAAACCGGATATTTGTCAGTTCCTGAAACTCTTCTGTGTCATACTTTTCCAGTGCACGCAATAATACACTGGAATATCTCTCAATCCCGATAAAATTGACATTCGGATATTGCTTTGCCATATTTAACAGAAAACGACCTTTTCCCATGCCGATCTCTATGTAGATCGGATTCTCATTTCCAAACACCTGCTTCCAGCATCCTTTCTGATCTTCCGGACGCTTGATTGCTGCCTGATGGCTCTGTATTGTCCCTTCCGCACGCGGAATATTACGTAATCTCATCTCTTATACTCCCTTCTGTATCCCCTGAATCAAATGTCCTTTCAACGGACCATTATATTATAGCAGAAAACCAGAATATACCAAAATAAAATTCTTATAAATATTTTTTCTATACAAAATTTCCGCCTGACCAGACGGAGATTTTATTTTCCCTCGTTTGCTCAGGCGGATTTAAAACTGTTTACAGAATCTAAAAACTCTGCTCTTTATTTTATTGTAAGGTAGAACGTTACCGAAGTCATATCACCATACTGCAGCATCCGATATCCTTCTTCTCCCTCTTCCAGTTCATAGCTTGCCGGCAGATTTTTTACCATAGACAGATCAAATCTAAATTCTCCCGTCTCAGTTCCTGTATGTGTCCACTGTCCGGTACGAACACGGCCGTCAATAAATACCGTATAATTTACTGTTGTCGTGCGTTCTTCTACTTCCGGCTCTAATACTTTCACATAAACATCAAAACTGCTGTTGTTTCCAGCTGCATCGTATGCATAGAAGCGAACTTTATATTCACCAGGTGTCTTGGATGTAAATGGCTGATATCCATCCAGACCGTGTTCCAATCCCCATTTGTCAACCTTAAATGTTGCTGTCCCAGAATTGTCACTTACCCACTCTGGTTTTGTGAACATCTCGACCAACTTTTCTTCGGTATACTCTTCACCCTCATTGACCGGGATCTCTTTTCTGTATCCGTTTGCTGACTCGATAGCTGCATAATCAATAACCGGTGCTTCTTTGTCAATATTGGTGATACTGAATAGATGAGCATCTCCTGTCAATCCTGTCACACTTGTCAGCGTCACACTGTACTCTCCGTTTGCATTAAATACCTTTGTGAATGTTCTCTTATTAACCTGTTTCCATCCTTCCGGTGCCACACAATCTGTAGATGTCTTAATTGTCACTGTCACGTCTTTGTTTGTCCAGTCTGTAATATCCTGTGTCAGTTCCACAACTGTTGGTCTCGAATTATCGATCCGTTTTACTTCTACAAACTGTGGCTCTGATACATTTCCTGCAAGGTCTGTTACGGTAAAGTTTTTATCTTTCCAGTTTGCATAGAATGTCTTCACGTAAACAAATACGCCATTCTCTTCACCCTTAAGTGACCATCCTTCATCCGGCAGCTGAATTTCTTCACTTGTTTCCAGACGGACTTCTTTGGACTGTGCCTGTGTCTTGTTGTCTACAATCCAGTTAAATGTAGGTGCAGTTGTGTCATAGTAGAATGTCACGGATTTCGCATTGCCTGCATTGTCTGTTACAACTGCTGTGTTTTCGCCTTCTTTTACACCGAGTTTTTCGATATCTGTGAGATATTTGTATTTGCTGTTGATGACTGTGATTGTATTATTGACTTTGAGTTCCTTGACTCCCTCTGTATCATGTACAGCAATTCCCGTGATCTTGCGGAAGCGGTCACCATTTCCTTCACCCTTAACACTTACATTCGGCGCCTGTTTGTCGATAGCCGTATTCGTGATTACCAGCTGACCATTTTCGTCAAACGGATATACATCCTCATCTTTCATCTTCTCAACACTATAAGTAGTTTCATATCCGTCAATCGTCTCGATTGCTTCAATACTATAAATTGGATAATATGGATATTCTTCTTTTCCGGACTCATATTCGACCATATCTTTCCATGTATGGGTATATCCATTTTCTTCATTCAAGACAACTTCTTCGATTTCAGTTACCCAGTCATTGATAAATCCGCGTTTCACAAACCTTACTTTAATTTCCGGACGGTTTGCTTCATCACCGCCTGCCCATTCTACTTTGACAGTCTTGTCTTGTTTTCTGACATTTAATGCATAGGTTGCTTTATACGCGTGTTCTCCTGCCTCTTCTAATGTAATCTTATAATTTTTAGCAGGAATTCCCGGGCTGACTCTCCACTGGGCCTTTTCACCGATCTTGTTATAGCGCGGAACATTTTCAAACGTATATACATAGTCCTGAGGTGCAGGTCCCGGGGAAAATGTGACATTATTTCCCTGTGTATCTGCAGCATGAGCAGAACTGCTCTCATCGATCAGTCTCGGTGTCAGAAGTGCTGGTCTCACACCAGCCAGATTGTCCTGATCTTCCCAGTGATATACGAGTGTCCACGTATCTGTTGCTTTCAGATCATCGAAC
>ENA-OQJP01000540-OQJP01000540.1-human-gut-metagenome-genome-assembly--contig:-NODE-540-length-10207-cov-2.265278_pt1 | contig 10207 bp, 9 predicted proteins | sample MGYA00242611_ERZ504778 | MGnify/ENA primary metagenome ERZ504778 (study PRJEB26092, sample SAMD00036349) | human gut metagenome | host: Homo sapiens | study: EMG produced TPA metagenomics assembly of...
CACTTTGGCAGGCCAGCGGACGATGAACGGAATGCGGGTTCCGGCTTCGTAAGCGCTGTACTTTCCACCACGGTAAATACCCATCGGGGTATGTCCGTTGAGGCGTTCAAAGGCTTGGTCCTGGTAGCCGTCGTCGATGACGGGGCCATTGTCGCTGGTGAATATCAGGATGGTGTTGTCCGTCAGCTGGAGGCTGTCGAGGGTGTTCATGATCTCTCCGATGGTCCAGTCGAGTTGCAGGATTACGTCTCCGCGGGTTCCCAGACCGCTTTTCCCGGCGAAGCGGGGATGTTGGGACGCGCGGTACGTGTACGTCCTGCGTGCCCATATATAAGAAGAAAGGTTCTTCCTTATGGGAGACGATGAAGCTTTTTGCTTTATTGGTGATGATGTCGGCGATGTCCTCGTCTTTCCAGAGAGCGGACTTACCTCCGGTCATCCAGCCGATGCGGGGATGCCGTTGATTATCGTATTGTTATGTCCCTGACTGGGTTTTAGTTTTACGAGCTCCGGGTTCTCTTCGCCTGTAGGCCAGTCGCCTACTTTATGCTCGTAGTTCACAGTGATCGGGTCGTTCGGGTCGAGTCCTACCACGTGTCCGTTCTCGACGAATACACAGGGGACACGGTCTACGGTTGCCGGAATCACGAACTCGTAGTCGAAGCCGATACTTTGGGCGTTGGGGGTGATGTGCCCGTTGAAGTCGGTGCCTCCCTTCGGACCGAGTCCAAGATGCCATTTGCCGACAACTCCGGTGGCGTAACCTGCTTCTTTCAGCATATCGGCCATGGTGACGCAGGCGGTGTCGATGATTAGTTCCGATTTCCGGGGGCGATGCCTGTGTTCTCCTGTCGCCACGGGTACATACCTGTCAGGAGTCCGAAGCGGGAAGGGGTACTGGTGGCGGAAGTTGCATAGGCGTTGGTGAACTGTACGCCCTGTCCGGCAAGGCGGTCGATATGGGGAGTACTGACCTTTGTCGCTCCGTAGCAGCTAAGGTCACCTATGCCAAGGTCGTCCGCGAATATATAAATAATGTTAGGCTTTTGTGAGTTTTGTCCGTTGTCTTTTTGTACTTTCTGATTGCATCCGGTCAGCAGGGCTATACCGGGCAATAGCGGTAGTAAACGTGAGACATTCTTCATAATGTTGGTCTTTTATGGAGTGATTACTGAACACAAAGATAAGAGGATTGGCGGAAATGAGTGAGCAGGAATGTACAGGTGTGATACAAAATAGTCCATTCTAAAGGGTTAAATGTTTCGGGGCTACGGATGCCTTTTCCTGACATCGTAGCCCGGATCTTGTGCCACGCTGTTGGCACAGCTGTGCCACTGCGATGGCACGGTCGTGCCAGCAGCGTGGCACAAGTGTGCCAACAGGAGGGAACTACTTTGGCATAGGTTCTCCTGTTACAAATGCTACTTGCTTACCTGTTTATGGGTTATTGATCCGTTTCTTCGTTCCCTTCTTCCTCTTTTTTCTTCACCCTTGCGGTAGGCAAGCGGACTGACGTGGTAAATCTCCTTAAAGCATTTACTGAAATAGCGGGAAGAAGAGAAACCGATGCGGTCGGAAATCTCCGTAATGTTCAGCTCCGGATTGTTCCGCAGCATGACGGCTCCTTTCTTGAGACGGATACTTAATATAAAGTCGTTCGGTGTCTGACCGGTGACGGCTTTCAGCTTCGTGAACAGATTGGTACGTGCCATCCCCATTTCACGGGCGAAGATGTTGACATTAAAGTCCGTATTATCCAAGTGCTGTTCGATGATGGCCATGGCACGGTCCAGCATTTCTTTATCCATCGGGTTGGTAGCAAGCATCTGGGCAAAAGCCTGTGGCTGTTTGCTGAATTTCTCCTGTAGCAACCGCCGTGAGTTCACCAGATTGTTGCAACGGGAGATCAGGAGATTGGTATTGAACGGCTTGGTGATATAATCGTCCGCGCCGATCTTTAATCCTTCAATGTTGTGTTCCACGGCTGTGCGTGCCGTCAGTAGTACTACCGGGATGTGACAGGTGTTGAAGTCCGTTTTGATTTGCTTACAGAGTTCCGTACCCGACATACGTGGCATGACAACGTCGCTCAGTATGATGCTTGGCATATCTTTCTGTATGATATCCAGTGCCTCTACACCGTCGGAAGCGGTGGTGACCTGATAGAACGTTTCGAAGATACCTGCCAGCATTTGCTTGATGGATTCGTTGTCTTCCACTATCAGCATTTTCGCATCTTCGATGCGTTTGTTGTCTTCCTCCTTCCATTCGGAATCGGGCAGTATTTCTACGGTTGGAACGATTGTTTCCGGTTGTTGCTGAATGTTGGTGTCGGTGTTGTCCCGTATGATTGTTCCTCAGTAAAGTGCTGGTTGCCCGATTTCAACGTAATGATAAACGGCTTCCCCTTGCCCGGTTCGCTCTCTACACGGATGGTTCCGTGATGAAGTTCGATGATACCTTTTGTCAACGCCAGTCCGATGCCTGTGCCGGCTCCGGTATTCAGCGAGTCGAGGCGTTCGGTCTGGTAGAAACGGTCGAATATCTTGTCGATCTCGGCGGCGGCAATGCCTGTTCCCGTGTCTTTGATCTCGATAATGACGTATTTATTCTCCTGCGATACGTTGATGGAGATGGTATCTTCCGCTTTCGTATGCTTCAATGCGTTGGACAGCAGATTGTTCACTACCTTCTGCATCTGCTTCTGGTCGTACCATACTTCAATATCATCCGACTGCTTGTTGAACTTGAAATTGATTTGCTTGCTGCTGGCGTATTCAAGGAATAACAGATAATTCTCGTACAGGAAGTTCACCAGATTATGTCGGCTGACTTTGATTTTCATGTGCCCTTGTTCCTGCTTGCGGAAGTCGAGCAGTTCCGTAATTAGTTCACGCAGTTGGAGGCTGTTTTTGTAAATTCCCAATATCTTGTGATAAATATTAGGTGTGAATGTCTGTACTTGCAACAGCGTTTCTACCTGTCCTACGATCAACGTCAGCGGAGTGCGGAATTCGTGGGAGATGTTGGTAAAGAAGCGTAGCTTGGATTGGTTTAATGCTTCGAGGTCTTCGATGTGCTTCTTTTCATATTTCAGTGACTCACGCAGTTTGATGCGGGAATTGTAGTTCTGAATGAGATACCATAACAGACTGACGGTACAAATGGTGTAAATCAAGATAAGCCCACCATGTCTCATACCAAGGCGGTAATACACGGATCAGTAGTCGGGCTTCTTCGATACCGTCTCCGTCCGACTTGATGACGAGCGTATATTTGCCCGGATTCAGGTTGGTATAAGTGATAAGCGTCTGTTTGCGGTCGGTGTGATTCCATTCGTCGGAGAAACCTTCGAGGCGGTAGACGATTTCATTTCTGTTGGCAGGGATGAAGTTGGAAGTGGCGTATTCTATGCTGAACATGGATTGGTCGGCTTTCAGGCTGATTTCCGGTGTATAGGCGATGGACTGTTCCAAGATGCCGGTGTCGTCTCCGGCAGTGATCTCCTTTCCGTTGACCAGCAGGCGGGAAAGGATGATGCTGTAGGACTTGGGCGTAAAGTGCAGTTTCTTTTCCCAGAAAGAAACTCATGCCTTGGATGCCGCCTAGAAATACTTCTCCGTCATGCGTTACGAACAATGCGTTTTCGTTGACGGCAGTCAGCGGGAATCCGTTCTCTGTACCGTAGTTGTAAAACTTCTTTTGCGGATAGTCAAACTGGGAGAATCCCTGATTGGTAATCAGCAGCAAGTCTCCCTTTTGTATGGACGACTCGAATACTTCGTAGATACAGTCGCTGGATAGGCCGTCTTTCTGCATATCGAAGTTTTCGAAGTCGTTGCTCTCCTTGCGGTAACGGTCGAGCCCGCTTCCGGAAGTGGAGAACCACAGGTTGCCGTTGCTGTCCTGCATGATCGTTGTTGACATTGTTGTTGCTGAGAGTGTTCGGAATGGAGGGATTGTGTGCATAGTGGGTGAGCTTGCCGGTGTCGAAGCGGTAAGAATATACGCCCTCTCCGGTAGCGGAAACCCATAGCGTTTCGTCCTTGTCGATGTAGAGGCTGGCCACCATACCGATATTTCTGCCTTCTTTGGTATCCTTGAAAAGATGTTCGCAGGTGCCCGTTGCCGGGTTGAAAAGGCAGACTCCGTTTTGTGTGGCGATGATCAGTTTGTCTCCGTAGGGCACGATGTCGCGTACAATATCCGAGGGCAGTGTGGTCGGGTCGCCCGCTTTCATCCGGTAAATGGTAAAAGCGGTTGGTGCGCAGGTCGAGTTTGTTCAAGCCTCCCAAGTGTGTGCCGATCCACATAATTTTCCTCTGTCCGGTCGTAATAGATTGCCTTGACGTTGTTGTGCGAGATACTGTTCCTGCCTTCTTCATGGCGGTACCAGCGATAAGTATTGTTTTCCGGTGTAGACGTTTACGCCGCCGCCTTCGGTGCAGATCCATAAGTTACCGTCTTTGTCTTCCGTCATTCTGCCGACGATGGGACTGCTTAATCCTTCTTTCTCCGTGTCTCCCACTTTATAGCGGGTATAGATTTCATATTCCGGATTGAAGTAGTTGACGCCACCAAAGTAAGTTCCCAGCCATAGGGTTCCCTGTTCGTCTTTCACGATACACCAGATGGAAGAGTGGGTGAGTCCGTCGGGTTTGTTGTCATTGGCGGTATAAAGTTGGAACTGTCCTGTGCTTTTGTCGTAGCGGTTCAAGCCGTGGAAAGTTCCGATCCATAGATTTCCCAGATTATCTTCGCAGCAGCTTCTGACAAAATCGGAACATATACTGTTCGGATTCTTCGGGTCGTGGCGGAAGTTGTCGATAGTGCCGTTTGTGCGGATACGGTAGAGCCCTTCCTCCCAGCTGCCAATCCACAGTTCTTTGGATGAGTCTTCGTAGATGCTGGCTATGTTTCCTTTCGTGATGGGCTGAGAGAGTTGCTTGTCGTCCGACAGGCAGTAAACACCATTGCTGGTGGTTCCCATCCACAGGTTTTTCTTCTCGTCCAGATGGAGGCAGGATAGGTTAATGTCTTTCCCGGCAAGGTGGTAGTAAAGGTCGAAGTTGTTCGTGTTCTCGTTGAAAACGAATACTTCTTCTCTTTTTCCGATATATAGTTTTTCGTTGTAGTAGATAGCGTCCACATTGCCTTGCAGTAGGGTTTTGAATCGTTGAGTGGTCATGTCAAATTCGGCTACACCGTCGGTGCAAAGCAGGTAAACCTTCCCGTTCTTATTACCTGTGATACGGAGTACGGTATTGCTGAACAGACTGTTCGGATCATTCTTCTTGAGCTTGAAACTTTTGATATCGTTACCGTTATAACGGTTCAGCCCTTCGCGCGTACCTATCCATATAATGCCCCGTTCGTCAATGTACAGGCTGTTGACGGAAAACTGGGAAAGTCCGTCATCTGTGGTCAAATGGCTGAAAGTAATATTTTGTCCTAACGTACGGACAGCAGTTACGCTTAAAAATAGCAGAAATAAAGGATTGTTTTCTCACTAATTCGGTTGTTTAGGGTATTACTAATGGCAAATATATTGTTTTATTGATTTTCGGGAACCTTATTAGGAGAAAGTAACTATATTTGTATCCTCCAAACGAAAGATATATGAAAGTAAGAAAATTAGTTCTGCTAATGTAGAGGCTTGTTCGCTTCCTAAATTATTTGATGAGGAAAAGATAGATTTCCAGCCGGTTCAGTGTGTCAACTGGGCTGAATATCCTTACAAGCCAAAGGTAAGTTTCCGGATTGCGCATACCAAAGATTCTATTCTGTTACACTTCAAAGTCAGAGAAGAAAGTGTACGTGCCAAGTATGGAGAAGACAATGGATCTGTATGGACTGATTCCTGTGTGGAGTTTTTCTCTGTTCCGGCCAGTGACGGAATCTATTATAATATAGAATGTAACTGCATCGGAACGATTCTGATCGGTGCCGGACCAGCCCGTAACGGTCGGGAACACGCTCCGAAAGAAGTGACGGCTCTCGTGCAGCGTTGGTCCAGTCTGGGCAATGAACCCTTCGAAGAACGTGTGGACGATACGACTTGGGAAGTAGCCTTGATTATTCCTTATGCTGCATTCTTCAAGCATCAGATACAGTCACTGGATGGAAAGGAAGTTAAAGCGAATTTCTATAAATGCGGGGATGAACTGCAAACCCCTCACTTCCTGTCATGGAATCCGATAAAGATTGAGAAACCGGACTTCCATCGTCCCGACTTCTTCGGTACGCTGGAGTTTGAATAAATAAGAAGGGTGATGTCCGTAAAAAGACATCACCCTTTCTCTATGAAAAGTGTATTTTGTCTATTTCACAATCCCACGTTCCGAACCTTTTACGAAATTCACGATATTCTCGATTTCTTCACTCATCGGAACCTGATCGATAATCTTCTGGACAGCATCTTGAACACTGAAATTACCTTGATAGATCAACCGGTAAGCATTGGCAATATGACGAAGGATTCTTTCCGACGTATTGTGATGCTGTGACAGAACGACTGCATTCACTCCATGATAGGCAACAGGATTACCGGACATAATTACGTAGGGAGGAACATCTTTGGAGATGCGGCATCCGCTTTGTACAAGTGTCCAGCTACCAATGTGACAATATTGGTGCAAACGTTACGTTGCCGCTTAGGATCACACAATCATCTAAATGAGCATTCTCCTGCAATTGTAGTACCTATTCCTACCACACAATTATTGCTGATCTGCACATCATGGCAAAGGTGTACCTTATCCATCAGGTAGTTCCCGTTTCCGATTCTGGTAGCATTTCCTGCAAAAGTGGCACGGCTGATTACTACATTCTCACGGATATCGTTATTGTCTCCGATGATCAGACTACTTTCTTCCCCTGTATAGTGAAAGTCTTGTGGTTCTGCTCCCAGGACAGCATTCTGATGTATTTGTTCCTTTCCCCATTTTTGTACCTTTCAGGATACTGGCGTATGACATGATGGTACAGTCATCGCCGATTTCCACATCCTTCTCGATGTAGGCGAAAGGCAAGACAGTTACATTCTTGCCTAATTTCGCTTCGGGGTCTACGTAAGCTAACGGACTAATCATAATAGTATATGTTTAAAGTTAATCTTCTCTTCCACCGCCTAATGCCTGGTAGAGGCTGACCACAGCCTGCATCTTGTCGAAACAGTCGGAAACCTGAGAAATCTGTGCGCTCAGATAAGATTGCTGTGCCGACAATACTTCCAGATAGGTTGACGTCCCTAAGTTAAACAATTCTTTTGTATCTTCCGAAGCTTTCTTGGCAGATTCTACCTGCATTTGGCGGGATTCAGCCTTTTTACTGGTGTTTTGGTATAAACTTAGCGCATTGCTGACTTCGCTTCCGGCATTGTACAACGTTTGCTGGAAAGATAATTTAGCTTGTTCTTCCTGTGCTTTCGCTGCTTTCAGGCGGGCGATATTCGTACCACGGTAGAACAATGGCTGAGTCAGTGAACCGATAGCGGAAGCCAGTAACTTACCCGGATTGATAATGGCGGAACCTGCACTGTTCGTCCATCCGGCAGAACCGCTGAGAGTGATCTGCGGATAGAAAGCGGCACGGGCAGAGTTCGTATTATAATAGCAGCTTGCCAAGGACATTTCGGCTGCTTTTACGTCCGGACGGTTAGATAACAACTGCAAAGGAATCCCTGCGGAAAGTTCCTCAGGAAGTGCCTGTGCTTCCAGTACACCACGTTTGATCGCGTGCGGAGCTTCTCCCAGGAAGGTAGACAGGGCATTTTCCGTTTCGCGGATGCTTTGCTCGATGTCGGGGATGGAAGCCACTACTTGTGCATAGGCAGCTTTGCTTTGTGCTAAAGCGGCAGATGTGTAGGTCGATCTTTCCGAAAGTGCCTGTACGGTTTCAGCATTACGCTTCAGTACCTCAGCCGTAGCCTGAGTGATCTCCAGCTGCCGGTCGAGCATAAGCAAGGTATAATACATGTTGGCAATGTTGGCAATAACTTGTGTCTGTACAGCCTGGCGATAAGCCTTTGTCTGTTTCAGGGTGACTTGTGCATTTCGTTTGGAGTTCAGCAGTTGCCCGAACAGGTCTACTTGCCAACTGGCAGTAACCGGCAATGAGTACGTTTTAGTTGCTGCGTTCTTGTCAAAACTGCTGATTGTTCCCTGTGGAGACAAACCGATGGACGGTGCATAAGCCAGTCGGGCTGACATCAGAGACGCTTCTGCCGCTTTGACGTTCAATGCAGCGGAAAGGAGGTCAGTGTTTTGTTTCAGTCCCTGTTCGATGAGAGACTGGAGCTGTGGGTCGGTGAAGACTTCTCTCCACGGCAGGTTACCGAAGTTGGTGGTATCCGAAGCTAATGTATCATTGTCCGCTGCCGGATCACGATACAGGCCGGAAGCGGTAATATCTTCGGGTCTGTCATACGACTTATAGATGTGGCAGCTGCTCAGGAGAGCAGTTGCACACAACATATATAGAATCTGTTTCTTCATATCGAATTTCATTATTTAGCGTATTGTTCAATCTCAGTTACGGCATCCGTATTGTCGATGTCTTCCCATTCCATCGGTTTAACCTTCTCTTGTAGGTACTGGAAGATTACGAACAAAGCAGGAACGATGAAGATCTGGCAGATCATACCGATCAACATACCACCAATAGAAGCTGTACCCAGTGTACGGTTACCGTGGGCACCTACACCGAATGCGAACATCAACGGAAGCAGACCGACTACCATAGCCAATGAGGTCATCAGGATCGGGCGGAGACGGGCACCGGCACCCAGAACGGCTGCCCATGTGATGCTCATACCCATCTTACGACGGTCGAGGGCAAACTCTACAATCAGGATCGCGTTCTTTGCCAACAGACCCATCAACATGATCAACGCAATCTGCATATAGATATTGTTGGACATGGTACCGAGTATCATTTTCAAGGCCGATATACTACCGATCGCGCTCATTCCGTTGACGAACAGGAAGCTGCCTAGCAAACCGAACGGAATGGATAACAATACGGCCAGCGGAAGAATATAACTTTCGTACTGAGCACTCAACAGCAAATAAACGAATACGAAACAAAGGATAAAGATCAAACCAGTCGTACTGCCGCTACTTTGTGCTTCCTCACGAGCCATACCTCCTAGTTCATAGGTGTAACCTGCCGGAAGGTTTTCTTTGGCCACTTCTGCCAGTGCAGCCAGTGCCTGACCGGAAGTATAACCGGAAGCTGGAGCTACCATCACCTTCATGGAAGTATACAAGTTGAAACGGCTGATAATATCAGGTCCGTATACCTTCTCTACAGAGATGAACTGGGAAATCGGAGCCATATCGTTACCACTCTTTACCTTGATGTTTTTCAAAGATTCCATATTCTTACGCAAATCAGGATCCGCCTGCACCATTACACGGTACATCTTACCGAAGCGGTTAAAGTTAGAGGCATACAAACCGCCATAATATCCTTGCAAGGTAGACAAGATATCAGCTGGACTAATACCGGCTTTCTTACAGGCGGCAGCGTCGATATCGATCTCATATTGCGGGAAGTTCGGGTTAAACGTAGATTGAGCGGACTTGATCTCCGGACGTGCCGTCAGAGCGGCCATATATTCCTTGGAGATATCAAAGAAACGATCCAACTCACCACCGGTCTTATCCTGCATATTCAACTCGATATCACTAGACGCTGAGTAACCGGGGATCATAGGAGGAGCGAAGAACAATACCTGTGCTTCCTTGATAATCTTCTGCGCACGCATGTATAAAGAACCGACGATAACGTCTGAGTTCTGAATCATGGAGCGTTCATCCCAGTCTTTCAGTTTGATAATGAAAGAACCGTAAGACGGTCCCTGACCACCAATGAAACTGAAACCGGAGATCAATGTACGTGAAGCTACGGCAGGGTCCGCAGCAATCAGACTGTCTACACGTGCCAGTATTTGTTCCGAGCGGTCTTGTGATGTACCCGGAGGTAGTGTTACAGCTCCCATCAGCGTACCGGTATCTTCATTAGGGACCATACCTGTCGGAGTAGTGTTCATAAAGAAGATCAGCAATACGATAGAGAGAACCACCAGTCCCATTGACAACCACTTTTTCTGGATAAAGAAGAGTACGCGTTTCTTATACCTCTTTAATATAGAGTCATAAGCGGCATTGAAAGAAGTGTGGAAGCGAGAAACAAGTGTTTGTTT
>ENA-OQJP01000541-OQJP01000541.1-human-gut-metagenome-genome-assembly--contig:-NODE-541-length-10200-cov-2.548000_pt1 | contig 10200 bp, 11 predicted proteins | sample MGYA00242611_ERZ504778 | MGnify/ENA primary metagenome ERZ504778 (study PRJEB26092, sample SAMD00036349) | human gut metagenome | host: Homo sapiens | study: EMG produced TPA metagenomics assembly of...
GTTTTTGAACTTCCCTTGCTGGTTGGCGTTTCCCGTAAATCTATGATTTATCGCTTGTTGGGGAAACGACTCCGCAGGAAGCGTTGAACGGTACAACCGTATTGGATACCATCTGTCTGTTGAAAGGGGCTGATATACTTCGTGTGCACGATGTGCGCGAGGCAGTGGAAACGGTGAAAATCGTGGAAGCCATGAATGCGCCCCGTTCTGCGTTAATCGCTAATAATTAACCATTTATCACTTGCGACCGTGTTTTTTGAATTTGGCATAAAAGATTTTATAGATATCCTGCTGGTAGCTTTCCTGCTTTACTATACATATAAGCTGATGAAAGCTTCCGGATCTATCAATGTGTTTACGGGTATACTGGTGTTTATCCTGATTTGGCTGGTGGTTTCTCAGGTGCTGGAGATGAAACTGTTAGGGTCTATTTTTGATAAACTGGTCAGTGTGGGTGTGTTGGCACTTATCGTCTTGTTTCAGGATGAAATACGGCGGTTTCTGCTTACGCTCGGTTCGCATCAGCATGCCAGTGCGTTGGTGCGCTTCTTTACGGGAAACAAGAAAGAAGGTATGGAACACGATGAAATTATGCCCGTTGTAATGGCTTGTATCAGTATGGGCAAGCAGAAAGTCGGTGCATTGATTGTGGTGGAACATAATATGCCGTTGGACGATGTGGTGCGTACAGGGGAGATTATCAACGCCGATATAAACCAGCGCCTGATAGAAAATATCTTTTCAAGAACAGCCCGTTGCACGACGGAGCTATGGTTATCAGCAAGAAGCGCATTAAGGCGGCAGGATGTATCCTGCCCGTGTCGCACAATCTGGATATTCCGAAAGAATTGGGTTTGCGGCATCGTGCGGCGATGGGAATATCTCAGGTGTCGGATGCCCATGCGATCATTGTATCGGAAGAAACAGGCTCTATTTCGGTAGCCTACAAAGGGCAGTTTTATCTGCGCCTGAGTGCCGAGGAATTGGAGAGTCTTTTGACAAAAGAAATTTAGATGCGGCATTAGTAGGCTGAGGCGCATTGGTTGTTCGGTAATCAAAGGTAGCTATTCTTTCTGTATTCCCCCGTTATATTGAGGATAAGCGACCTGTAATTTATAACTTATAACAAATTTATATGGATAGACGAAACTTCTTGCGAACCGGCGGAATGGCCGTTCTCGGTTCACTGGCTATGCCTTCGCTGGCTATGCCCGGGTCTGTGCGCGGAGCATTGGGCGGTGCGGACTCTAAGTCTGCCGTTGCTGCTGCCAATCATTTTGGTGTGACGGAAGCGGATTTAAAGAAAGTAATGGCTGTTGCTTTGGAAAAGGGCGGCGATTATGCGGATCTTTACTTCGAACACACTTTCAATAATAGTGTGAGTTTAATGGACGGTAAGGTGAATAACTGCGGCTCCAATATCGATTTCGGTATGGGAGTGCGTGTGCTTTCCGGAGACCAAAGTGGCTATGCCTATGTAGAAGGCGTTACCTTGGAAGAAATGTTGCGTGCCGCCCGTACTGCTGCCCGTATTGCATCTTCGGGCAGGGCAGGCAAACCTGTGGGGCTGACGGAGAAAACCATAGCCCGGAGCCGCTATGCCGTGGCTACTCCCTGGGAAGATGTGGGCGTAAAAGAGAAGATTCCCTATTTGGAGAAACTGAATGAGAAAATATTCTCTTTGGACAACCGTGTGCGAAAGGTACAGGCCTATTTGCAGGACAGCACTTCGCATGTACTGTTCTGCAATTCGGAAGGTGTGAGTTATTACGACTACCGTCCAATGGTATCCTTTATGGCAGTCTGCATCATGGAGGAGAACGGTAAGATGGAAAACGGCTATGCAGGCAGGTCTTACCGCAAGGGATTCGAATTTATGACCGACGATGTGGTGGACGTGATTGCCCGTGAAGTGGTAGATCGTACTGCTATTCTATTTAAGGCCATTAAGCCTAAAGGTGGTGAAATGCCCGTTGTAATGGGTTCGGGCGGTTCGGGAATCCTGCTGCACGAGGCTATAGGGCATGCGTTCGAGGCAGACTTCAACCGTAAGGATATATCTATATTTGCCGGTCAGTTGAACAAGAAGGTGTGCAACGAACATATTAACGTGGTGGATGACGGTACGATACCTTTCAATCGGGGTTCCGTGAATTTGGACGATGAAGGCGTAGAGGGGCAGAAAACGTATATTGTCAAGGAAGGTGTGCTCACCAGCTACCTGCACGACCGTATCAGTGCAAAGCATTACGGTGTGAATCCCACCGGAAACGGTCGCCGCGATACATTCCGTAACCTGCCTATTCCCCGTATGCGTGCTACGTATATGGAAGCCGGCAATATGAAGGAAGCGGATATTATTTCTAAGGTGAAGAACGGTATTTTCGTAGACACGTTTACGAATGGTCAGGTACAGATTGGAGCCGGTGACTTTACGTTCTTCGTGAAGTCCGGTTATTTGATTGAGGACGGAAAGCTGACGCAGCCCATTAAGGACATCAATATCATAGGTAACGGTCCGAAAGCATTGGCAGACATCACAATGGTGGCCGACAATGATAAGATTGACAATGGTACATGGACCTGTGGTAAGGATGGACAGTCTTGTCCGGTGACGTGCGGTATGCCGTCGGCATTAGTCAGCAAACTCACCGTAGGAGGGGAAAATTAAGTACTAACGGAGCATTGATAACTGATAATTTCTAATTGTCAATTATCAACAGCTAACAATCAACTGAAAATATGATTACAGACAATATAAAAAGCTGGCGCAGTGGGCAATGGACTATGCCTTGAAAAACGGGTGTCAGGCAGCAAAGTTGGTGCTGTACTCCAACTCCAACGCTTCATTTGAATTACGCGATGCCAAGATGGACAGATTGCAACAAGCCTCGGAAAGCGGGTTGAGCATCAGTTTGTATGTGGACGGCAGGTACGGTTCTTATTCAACCAACCGTTTGGATAAGAAAGAACTGGAGACGTTTATAAAGAACGGTATCGAATCTACGCGCTATCTGGCAGTGGATGAGGCACGTGTGTTGCCCGATGCTTCCCGTTATTATAAAGGTGGAAAGCCGGACCTGCAATTGTCTGACAGGCGTTTCGAAACTATTAATCCGGACGACAAAGTTGCCATTGCGCGTGCTGCTGCCGAAGAAGTCTTGGGCAAAGACAGCCGCATTATATCCGTAGGAACTTCGTATGGTGACGGAGAAAGTTCTTCCTACCGTTTGACGAGCAACGGTTTTGAAGGCGAGTCCAAGTCTACTTGGTTTTCGCTTTCTGCCGATGTGGCATTGCGTGGCGAGGGAGAGGCGCGTCCATCTTCTTATTGGTATGAATCGGCTCTGTTTTACGACAAACTGGTAAAATCGGGTGTCGGAACGAAAGCCTTGGAGCGCGTACTGCGGAAACTCGGACAGAAAAAGGTTGCTTCCGGCAAGTATACAATGGTGGTAGACCCGATGAATGCAAGTAATTTACTCAGTCCGGTACTGAGTGCGCTGTACGGTTCGGCATTACAGCAAAAAAACTCTTTTCTGTTGGATAAGCTGAATGTGAAAGTAGGGACCGGGTTGTTGAATCTGATGGATGAGCCCCATTTAATCGGTGCAAGCGGTGCGCGCTATTTCGATAGCGAGGGAGTGGCAACCGAACGGCGTTCTATCTTTGAAGAAGGTGTGTTGAAGACATACTTCATTGATACCTACAACTCTAAAAAAATGGGAGTGGAGCCGACTGTCAACTCTCCTTCCTTATTGGTGCTCAAACCGGGAACAAAGATTTGAACGGTCTGGTGGCCGACGTGCAGAAAGGCATCCTGGTTACCGGATTCAATGGCGGTAATTGTAACAGCAGCTCCGGAGACTTTTCGTACGGTATAGAGGGCTTCCTGATTGAAAATGGCAAATTGACCCAACCCGTCAGCGAAATGAATGTCACGGGTAATATGATTACGCTTTGGGCTTCTTTATCGGCTGTGGGTAATGATCCCCGTATGTCTTCTTCATGGCGCATCCCGTCGCTGGTATTCGAAGGCGTAGACTTCAGCGGATTGTAAGAACTGTTAATTCAGCATTAAACTCATGTAAGGGTTTGATGGCGATAATATCTTTTCGGTAAGTTCGCCGACAGTGAGTGCCAAGTGGCTGCCCGGCAGCCGCTTGGCACTACTTATACACTTGCCGTTATTCAGATAGTAGTAACCGTTATTGGCGCTGATCTGCGGGTCTGTAAGTGCGATGCTCATTTTCAGTTCCGGATGCTCGGCGGCATATCGTTGCAGTATCGTTTTGGCATTGATGATGCGCGCCATACCCAATACTTGCGGGGTCGGCTCTGTTTCAGACGGACTAATAACCCGGATGGACGGGAGGTTCAGTTGTTCGCAAATACGTTGTAGCAATAACAGGTACATACCGGAAGTTTCCGCTACGATTTCTCCTGCCTGCCAAGTACTGCCTGCCGGATATACGATGGCTAAAGCCGTAATCTTATCGCCTTGCTTCAATGTATAGGCGCAGCCTTTCCCCAACTGTAAATCGGCAAGGATTACCCGGAAGTCCGTTTCCGTATGCTGGATACAATAGGGGCGTTCCCGCAGTTTCCGGTTTAAATAGCGATATGATTCTTCCTGATAATCATTTATTTTGTTCAGAACAGCCGTTTTGTCAGCGATGGTAACCTCTGAAGCCGTGAAGGTTGTTGAGGAGTATTTAAAAACCGGTACGTAGCCCATACCGGCATAATACCCGAACAACCAGGGTTCTGCCGGAATCAGCGTGGAAATGGACATGTCATTGTGTAGCATACGGGTAAAGGCTTGCGATAACAGTTCGCGCATAGCCCCGCGATTGCGATAATCGGGATGCGTACAGGCCCCTGATACATATCCTGTCTTGATTTCGCTCTTTCCGAATGTCATGGGATAGGGTAGTATTTGCAGGGCGGCAATCACCTCTTCACCGCTTTGAATGGCGATGTTGACTTCATTGCTGTAACGCAAGCGGAAATACATATCTGTAAATTCATCGCTGTCGTTAAAGCATAGTTTCCATAAACTCTTTATCTTTTCCCGCATTGCTTCATCCCTTATCATAATTGTGCACCCTGTTTTATAGCCCTGTCACTTTACCTTTTTACCACTTGATAGCCTCTACCGGCTGTTCTTTTAAACAGGCGACGTATTTCTCCAGGATAATGGCAGGCTGATAGGAAAGTTTTGCTTTCCGCAACCCTTCAATACCCAAGTCCTCTTCCCGGTTGATGTAGATATATTGTTCAGGAATATGGTTGGCAAATTCGTAATTAATCATGGCATAAGCGCCGTCTATGCGGGTATCGGCCTTTTCTACATGTACTCCGAACGTGTCTTGGTTGATAGGCATGCCGAAAGTAAAAGCTGCAATCTTGCCCTCTACATGGAGAATACCGCCCGTAAGCCCTAACGCATCGAAATTGTGCAGGGCATATATCAATGCACGGCGTTCGTTGCCGGTACCTTCATGCTGGTCGCAGTTGTTGGCTTTGCACCATTCCGCTTCCAAATCGAGGCACTCCCGGATACGGTCGGCTGTAATCGGAGTATATTCGTAATTATAAGTCTTTTTGAATTTGTTGATATGATTCCGCTTTGCCTGAAACTTTTTACCGGATAAGGTGGCGAGGTCGGAGCGCAGATATACGTAGTCGGCGTAATCCCTGTCTGCTGTAAACTGAAACCTGCCGGGCATAAAGGTTTCCAGTTCGGAGCACATTCCGGCGCAGATACCCAACAAGCAAAAAGGCTCTCCTTCCCGGTTGGCATCTTCTATCAGCGCATCCAGTACCTTGTTTAAATCGCCGTTGCCGATAGGCATCATATATACAAGCTCTCCGTCTGCCCAGAATTTCAATAATAGGAAACCGTCCATAATGGCAAACTTGGTGTTGTATAAGAAACGCCAACTGCATAGGTTGGAGAATGAAAGGTCGCAGTTGCGTCGCGGACTGTTTAAAGTAAAGGAAGTAATCAGCTCTTTATCTTGTAGTTCGATATCTTTAAATGGAATCATAAATAATTTCTATTGGTTATAAGAATATAATAACAAAGATAAGAAGATTTTGTTAGAGTAACCCTAACAATCGTAAAATAGTAGGGGTTAACAAGGCTGTAAATATTCCGTTAAGCGTCAGGCCGAGGCTGGCAAACGCACCGTATTTGCTGCTGATGTCCATTGCTGTGGATGTGCCGACAGCATGGGCTGCTGCCCCTAAAGAAAGCCCTTGGGCCATGGGGCTTCCGATATGGGTGAGTTTCATTGTCTTGAAACCGAGGATTCCTCCCAACAGGCCTACGCAGACCACTACGGCGGCAGTCAGCGCGGGAATGCCGCCTATTGATTTCGTAACTTCCATGGCTATCGGGGTAGTAACGGATTTTGGAGCCAGCGAGTAGATAATCTCATCGGAGGCTCCCATCAGTTTTGCTATCAGGACTACGGAAATAACCCCTACAATACATCCTGCCAATTGTGAAAGCAGGATAGGCAGCAATTGTTTCTTGATAGTCTCCAATTGCAGATACAAAGGAACCCCCAACGCAACGACGGCAGGTTTTTAACCAGAATTCAATCAGATGCCCGCCTTTGTTATAAGTGTCATAACTGATATTTGTCATCTTCAGGAAAATGATAAGCAGGGCGATAGTCAGTAAGATGGGATTCAGCAGCATGATTCCTGTCTTCTTTTGAAGAAGTTTGGCTAAGAAGAATATCCCGAAAGTAATAGCCAGCAGGAAGAATTCGTTTTCTAAAAAGTTCATTTGATTTTACGTGTTAATTGGTGAACCCATCCGGTAACCACGAGTACCAGCAGGGTGCTGACTAATGAAGCGATGGCGATAGGCCAGAATTCGGCGGCGATAATGTCGAAATAGAGCATAAGGGCTACGCCGGGCGGGATAAAGAAGAATCCCAGATTAGCAACCAAGAAGTCGGACATTCCCTGCACCCAGTGCAGTTTTATCCAACCCAATTTTAAGAAAAGGGTGAGCAGCAGCATACCGATGATGCTGGACGGAAGTTTGATACCCGTTAAGAATACAATCAATTCACCCAAAGCCAGACATCCGAAAAGGATGGCGCATTGACGGATCATAATACCTGATTATTAAATAATACCTAACCTATTGAAAATATTGAAAACGTTGCAAAGTTAGCTATTTGAAGTGAGGAACTGTCTCGTAAATCCACTGTTAGTGTTAAATATTACAATAATTCTCATTTGGTGTGGAAAAAGCCCCGAAATTGCAATGTGTATATTGCAAAATTGTGTACTTTTGCTGCGTGAATAACACGAACTACTGATTCTTATACACAATTAAAATATCATGCAAAGATTAATTAATGAAATTTTAGAGCGTGCGAAAGCCGATCGTCAACGCATTGTTCTTCCTGAAGGTACGGAAGAACGCACTTTGAAAGCTGCCAATCAAATTCTGACAGATGGTATTGCAGACCTGATTCTTTTGGGCAATCCTGCTGAAATCAACGCTTGTGCAACGGAGTGGGGACTTGGTAACATTTCCAAGGCAACCATTATCGATCCGGAAAACAATCCCAAGCAGGAAGAGTATGCACAACTGCTGTTCGAGTTGCGTAAGAAAAAAGGCATGACTATTGAAGAAGCCCGTAAGCTGGTAACCAACCCGCTTTATCTGGGCTGTCTGATTATCAAGAACGGCGATGCCGACGGTCAGTTGGCAGGTGCACGCAATACTACCGGCGATGTGCTTCGTCCGGCTTTGCAGATTATCAAGACTGCTCCGGGCATTACCTGCGTTTCCGGTGCTATGTTGTTGCTGACGCATGCTCCCGAATATGGTAAGAATGGTATTCTGGTAATGGGTGATGTTGCCGTTACTCCCGTTCCCGATGCTTCTCAACTGGCGCAAATTGCTGTTTGTACTGCACGTACGGCTCAGGCTGTCGCAGGTATTGATCCGAAAGTGGCGCTGTTGAGTTTTCTCTACAAAAGGTTCTGCAAAACACGAAGTGGTAGACAAAGTGGTAGAAGCCTTGAAGATTGCTAAAGAAATGGCTCCTGATATTGCTATCGACGGTGAACTGCAGGCTGATGCAGCATTGGTTCCTGAAGTCGGTGCCAGCAAAGCTCCGGGTTCTGCCATTGCAGGTAATGCAAATGTGCTGGTTGTTCCGAGCCTTGAAGTAGGCAATATCTCCTATAAACTGGTACAGCGTTTGGGACATGCCGATGCGGTAGGTCCGATTCTGCAAGGTATCGCACGTCCGGTGAACGATTTGTCACGCGGTTGCTCCATCGAAGATGTATATCGTATGATTGCCATTACGGCAAATCAGGCTATTGCAGCTAAACACAATAAATAATTATGGATTTTGAATTATGAATTATGGTTGGGGATTTCTTCCTGTTCATGGTTCATGGTTCGCGGTTCATAATTCGGAATTCATAATTTATAATTTAACATTAGTATCATGAAAGTTTTAGTATTGAACTGCGGTAGCTCGTCCATCAAATACAAGTTGTTTGATATGGACCATAAAGAGGTTATCGCTCAAGGTGGCATTGAAAAAATCGGTTTGAAAGGCTCTTTCCTGAAATTGACCTTGCCTGATGGCGGGAAGAAAATTCTGGAAAAAGACATACCGGAGCATACTGTGGGTGTGGAGTTCATCCTCAATACATTGATCAGCCCCGAATACGGCGCAATCAAGTCTTTGGACGAAATCAATGCGGTAGGTCACCGTATGGTACACGGCGGCGAGAAGTTCAGCGAATCCGTTTTGCTGACTCAGGAGGTGCTGGACGCCTTTACTGCCTGCAATGATTTGGCTCCGCTTCACAATCCTGCCAACTTGAAAGGTGTAAACGCTATTTCCGCCATTCTGCCCGATGTTCCGCAGATTGGCGTGTTTGATACCGCTTTCCATCAGACGATGCCCGATTATGCCTATCTGTATGCCGTTCCTTACGAACTGTATAAGAAATACGGGGTTCGCCGTTATGGCTTCCACGGAACTTCTCACCGTTATGTATCAAAGCGTGTGTGCGAATTTCTGGGCGTACAGCCGGAGGGAAAGAGAATCATTACCTGCCACATCGGTAATGGTGGTTCCATCTCTGCCATTAAAGACGGCAAGTGTATGGACACCAGCATGGGTCTGACTCCGCTGGAGGGTCTGATGATGGGTACCCGTAGCGGTGACATCGATGCGGGAGCCGTAACTTTCATTATGGAGAAAGAGGGGCTGGATGCAAACGGGGTATCCAATCTTCTGAACAAGAAGAGCGGTGTAATGGGTATCTTCGGTGAGTCGAGCGATATGCGCGATTTGGAGAATGCCGTGGCTGCCGGTAACCCGAGAGCTATTCTGGCAGAAAAGATGTACTTCTACCGCATCAAGAAGTATGTAGGCGCTTATGCTGCCGCTTTGGGCGGTGTGGATATCATCGTGTTTACGGGCGGTGTCGGCGAGAACCAGTGCAACTGCCGTAGCGAAGTATGCGAAGGTCTCGAATTCATGGGTGTCAAGGTCGACCTGGAAAAGAACAAGGTCCGTGGTGAAGAAGCTGTAATCTCTACAGACGATTCCAAGGTGAAGGTAGTGGTTATCCCGACCGATGAAGAGCTGATGATTGCTTCGGATACAATGGCTATCTTGAATAAATAACAGGTTTGTAATAACAGTCCTGATAAAAGTGCCGGAAACAGTTAATACTGTATCCGGCACTTTCTTTTTAATAATATCGTTATATATGAATGATTTAAAATATCTATCTTTGTTTCCCGATAAAGGGAATATCAGTATGACAGATAATTTAAATAGAACAAGTTTATAGAAACGATTGATTTATGTGTTGTTCTTTGTACTGCTGGCAGGCACATCGTATGCACAGCGGGCAAAGTATGTATTCTATTTCATCGGCGATGGAATGGGAGTGAATCAGGTCGAACGTACCGAGATGACCTTGCCGAGCAGGAGGGACGTATCGGCGTGAAGCCGCTTTTGTTTACCACATTTCCGGCAGGTACTGTGGCTACAACTTTCTCCGCCACTAATTCCGTGACCGATTCTTCAGCAGCCGGTACGGCGCTTGCCACCGGTGCAAAGACATACAATGGGGCTATTGGTATGGACGATGATAAAACGCCTTGCAGACAGTTGCCGAGAAAGCCAA
>ENA-OQJP01000542-OQJP01000542.1-human-gut-metagenome-genome-assembly--contig:-NODE-542-length-10153-cov-2.108618_pt1 | contig 10153 bp, 7 predicted proteins | sample MGYA00242611_ERZ504778 | MGnify/ENA primary metagenome ERZ504778 (study PRJEB26092, sample SAMD00036349) | human gut metagenome | host: Homo sapiens | study: EMG produced TPA metagenomics assembly of...
TTTCATCCGTCAAATGCATCCGGTCCGAACTCACCTTTCGCAGTAGATGCTGTCACCGGTTTGCGATAAGAAAGGAGCATCCATCCACGGAAACTGCCCCTTCTTGCCGGGTACGGCCGGAGCATAGCGGGGATAATCACCGAAGCGGGTGTCCACGTACATAATACCGTCTTTATCGAATCCGGCAGGAAACATGCAGAGCCGGCGTTCCCAGTTGACGTTGATGGAAAGAGCCATCGAAGCAAAATGCCAATACTCTCCGCCGGGCCCCTGAACCGTACTGCCGTGTCCGGCTCCGTTCATATATCCCCCCGGTTTGTATGACACGGGATTGTGCTTCTGATAGGTGTAAGGCCCCATCGGATGATCGGCTACATAAACACCGTCGGCATAGACATTGAATTCGGTACCGGGAGCACCATACTGCATATAATACTTCCCGTTGTACTTGGTCAGCCACGGGCCTTCGATATATCCTCCTAAAACGGTATCGCTATGATTCTCACCGAAACGTTCCCAGCCGTGGCGCGGCATGTCGAGATTGAAAAGCTCCTTCACTTCTCCTTTCGGAAGGAACCGGTGATTCTTATCCAGTTCCATACCCCGGATGGGATAAACATTGGACGAACCCCAGAACATATAGGCTTTGCCATCGTCGTCGATAAAAAGATCGGGGTCCTGCAGGTTATGAAGGATGGCGGGTGTAGCTTTCCATTCGCCGCTCTTGGGATTGTCGGAATAGAGAATACTCATAGAACCCGAAGGATCACCGGTGACATAAAGCACTGAGTCTTTATAGTTATGAGCGGCCGGAGCGTTGCTCCCCTGCGGATACCAGTCTTTGGGGGCGATAAAATCCCAGTCCAGCAGATCTTTAGAGTGCCAGTATCCATTGGAACGGGTGACGAACATATAATACTCTCCACGGAACCTGACCACTGCCGGATCGGCACCCGAGCGGTAGGAAATGTCCTTGTCGGAGTTATAGATCATATAGGTATAATCTATGTTCAGCGGGTTGCAATAAGTATCTTGCCGCATGTCTTGCGCAAGGGCAAGGGCGGGAGACCCCAAAGCGAGTAAAAGAAGGAATAGTTGTTTCATGGTTGTAATCTATGGTATATCTTATTCTTCTGAGCCGAACCCCAGTCTCTTCAATCCTCTCTGTACATCGGGATGACTCATGAAGAGTTTCCATATCAAGCCTGAGCGATAGTTTTCAATCATCACAATAATCGGTCCCTGATCGATGGCGAGATAAGAGGAAGCAAACCAGTTTTCTGTCAGGTTGAAGGCATCCTTAAAGCCATATTCTCCCCACAGACGGTCGCCCAATTCTTCGTAGAAATAACGCATAGCCTCCAGAGAATGTTCCGGAGTATAAGGAATGGAAGAGATGGCTGCGTCGGGGTAATCACTCCCAAGTCGTTCTGCGGGCAATGTGCCGAGTAACCCTGATGATTGTCGCTCGCTGTCAGTCCCCAGCATTTGCGGCCGTATCCTTTATACTTCTTCGGATTATCGATGCAATAAGCACGGTTGATCAGGGTATGTGCTTTCATCTGCTCACCGTAGTCGGCATAACTGTCTTTGAGTCCGCGCGGATCGAGTCCGAGATAGGAATAATGTGTAAAGAAGAGAGGACCGCCAAAGTCGGTGCCCAGGGGCAAGCGGATGCCGTAATATTCTTTTCCGTTCTTGAATGTAATGGAGTTGGCCACCCTTATGATACACCGATTCACGAATCGGATAAGTAGGCGAAGAAGCCGCCAGAATATAAGTGATATGGCACTCGTTCTGCCCTTTCAGCTGATGGTTCATCGCCCATCCGTTATTGGGTGACCAATGCCAATAAAGCACATCTTCACCTCCACGGGTGAACCAGTCCCACTCTGCCTGATGCCACAGGGTATTGATCAGCCCTCGTATCCGATTCTCTGTCGGATTATCGTGAGTGAAATACTGGTGTGCCGCCAGCAGTCCTTCGAACATAAAGGCAGATTCCACCAAATCGGCTCCATCGTCTTTCCTGCTGAAAGGAATGGTCTTTCCGGTAGCCCCGTCCATCCAATGTGCCCAGATACCATGATAGCTATCGGCTTTATTGAGGAACTCCACTATTTTGAGCAGCCGCTCAGCGCCTTGCTCACGGGTGATGAACCCACGTTCCACACCGACTATAATTGCCATTACCCCAAAGCCCGAACCACCGATGGTTGCTATCTCGAGGCGGTCATTGCTGCGCTCACGGGCCAGACCGGACTCGGGATGGGCAAAATCCCAAAAGTAACGGAAAGTTTGTTTCTGGACAAGAGTCATCAACTCATCATCGGTCAGTCTCGGCTGTTTGCCTGTAGCGGTGGCTTGCAACGTACAAGCACAGATCATAAGAAGAAATAAAAGGGTATGTTTCATTGTTGTTGTTAATTCAAGATTTTATCCCCCGAGAGGGCGTGTCGAGACTCATATCTGGTGAATAATGACACGCCCTCAGGTGGCTGCACGGCAGAGACACGGAGATTCCATCGTGCAGTGGGGATAGCGGCTTCCGTTGCCCGCAAAGGGCAATCGGAAAGACGCTGTGTGTAATCATGGAATTGATATTATTGGAATTGATTCTATTTTAATGAACTGGTTATACATGTTTCATATCAGTTTTTGAGGACTCCCTGCGAGATATCCACCTGCTTCTGCGGGATGAAGAACGTTGCATGTTTTGCTATCGAAAAGTTTGTCCTTCCCGTGTGCCTTCATCATCTTCTCCGCATAGCCCGGTACCACCTTGTCCGCACGGATCAGGTCGAAGAAGCGGTGTCCCTCCAAAGCCAGTTCGATGCGGCGTTCGTTCCAGATGATCTCGCGGAGCTTCTCTTTACCGGTTTCCGTAATCTCGGGCAATCCCACTGTCATATCCGCCGGATGCACCGTTCTGCGGGCACGGGCGCGCACCATTTCCAGCTTGTCGAGTGCTTCCCGGCTTTCGCCCAGTTCATTGCAGGCCTCGGCATACATCAGCAGTACATCGGCATAACGCAGGAAGATCAGGTGACAATTCTGTTTGGCAAAACGAGTTCTCGTTCCAGTAACCGGTAGGCCAGATGGTCTTTTTGTTGGCACGGGGCGGCGACTTCTTTCTTGAAATGAATCTCGCCCTTTCCCTCCAATGTCTCTCCATCGTAGAAAATGGTTGCCGTGCGTCGGGGATCTCCCGCTTCATAGGCTTGGTCGAGAGCTTCGGAAGGAGAGAACATCCCCCAGCCCATCTCACCGCGAATGCCCTGCCATTTCACATATTCCGACTCGAGGTTGCGTTCGGTCGATTCGCCCCAGAGGTATTGGTCGGCAAGCATCACTTCGTCCGAATAGTAAGAGTTCGGATTGAACAGGTCGCGATAATCCCGGTGCAGGCTATACTCGCCGCGGACAATCACCTGACCGGTGTATTTCTTCACGTTGGCATAGTCCTGACGGAAGAGATATACCTTGGCCAGCAATCCTTCGGCTGTTCCCTTGGTGGCGCGTCCCGACTCTTTCGCACCCCACTCCTGACGGGTAGGCAGATGCTCGGCTGCATAGGTCAGGTCTTCAATGATCTGTTGATAGACAGCCTCTTCGGTTGCACGGGGCTGATTGTATTCGCCGGGCTGCAACACCTTGGTCACCAGAGGCACCCCGCCGAAGGCGCGTACGAGATTGAAGTAGAAGAATCCCCGGAAAAAACGGGCCTGGGCGACGCACTTCACCCGGAGTTCTTCGTTCTTCACCGCACCCAGATTGTCCAGAGCCACATTGCATGAAGCGATAGCTTTATAATTGCCTTCCCACCAGCCGTTGATCTCGGAGGTAGAGGCGTCGTAAGTAAAGTCGTTGAACTGGTTCAGACGTGCCACACTGCCGTCCGCCAGTTCGCTGCCTGTATCGGAGTTATCACCGGGTAGCTCGGTGATGGCAAACCATGAGAATCCGATGATGTCCCACGCCCGGAGTTGGGTATAGATGGCGTTAATACTCATCAACGCGCCTTCTTCTTCGCCGAAGAAGACATCTTCGGTCAGCTTTCCCTGCGAATCTACATCGAGGAAATCGGCACAGGAAGAAAGGGTCAGTGCCGAAGCCAGTAATATTGAATATATCTTTTTCATTGTAATGGTTTTGGGTTCACCACAGAGTAACACAGGGTCTCACAGAGTTTAATCTCATAGAATGTTTAAAAGAAATCATCTCTGTGAGACTCTGTGTTACTCTGTGGTAAATCGTATTCATGTCTATATCATTTAATATTAGAAAGTTACGTTCAGGCCGAAGCGGCAGGTAGCTGTCACCGGATAGATCTGACGGTCGATGCCGCCCAGCACTTCGGGTGTGAAGCCGTTATAGCCGGTGAAATAGGCCAGGTTGTTGCCGGAGAAGTAGACTCTCAGATTCTGTACGGATACCTTCTGCATCCATGATTTCGGGAAAGTATATCCCAGTTCCACCGTTTGCAGTTTCACGTACGAACCGCTCTCTACATAGCGGCTCGACACCTGATAGTTATTGCCTTCCAGAGTCATTCGCGGTGTCATGGTATTCGGATTTTCGGGTGTCCAGCGGTCGAGGAAGGAGCGGTCCCAGTTGTCCGAACCGGAGAAACGTTCCACCTGCTTGGCATTGAATATCTTGTTTCCGAAGTTGCCTTGGAAGTCGATAGAGAGGTCGAATCCTTTCCAGGAAGCACTGATGCCCAGACCGCCGATGAACTTGGGAGTGGGACTGCCCAGATCCTTGCGGTCGTTGGCCGTGATGTATCCGTCACCGTCTACATCTTCGTATATCAGGTCGCCGGGACCTACGTTGTTCTGATACTGTTGTCCGGCATTTTCCGGTGGCAGCGGCGGCACGCTCGTTGTAGTCTTTGATCTGTGCCTCGTTCTGGAAGATGCCGATCACGTTGTAGCCATAGAAATATTTAATCGGCTTTCCCTCTTCGGTCATCTGTACGGATTTTCCGGCGCCGATGTCACCGCTGGCGATGCGTTTGCCGCCCAGGCTGATGACTTCGTTTTTGATGGTCGTTCCTGTCAGACGGATACCGTACCGGAAGTCTTTCAGCGAATCTTCCCATTTCACGGTAAAGTCCACACCACTGTTGCGCACCGCCCCTACGTTTGTTCTACCGGGGTGAGGCCTACGGAAGCCGGTACATCCACCGTCACCAGCATGTCTTTCGTGTCTCTGCGATAGTAGTCCAGTTCAAGTGAAAAGCGGTTGTTCAGCAGTCCGAGGTCGAAGCCGAGGTCCATCTGCTCCGAACGTTCCCAATGGACGCTCCGGTTGGAGAGTGACGTGATGGTTCCGCCGGGATAGAACACGCCGCCAAACACGGCATCATAGGACGGAGAAATATTGGCGAGCGCCCGGTATTTGTCGTTACCTATCTTATCATTACCGATCTGTCCCCAGCTTCCTCTGAGCTTCAGGTTGCTCAGCCACTGCACGCGGTCTTTCAGGAACGCTTCTTCGGAGACTCTCCATCCGGCAGCTACTGAGGGGAAGTAGCCCCAACGGTTGTCAGGACCGAACTTGGATGAACCGTCGGCACGGACCGAGACAGTCAACAGATAGCGGTCCATTAACGCATAGTTGGCACGGAAGAGATAAGACATCATTGTTTCGTGGTATCCGTTGTTGGCCACCGACTTGGAGCCGGCCGAAGCCTGGTCGAGATACCAGTAGTTTTCGTTATCGGAGAAGAAGTCGCGTCCGGTGCCTTCCAGCAACTCGTAAACACGCTTCTGCGCCGTGATACCTCCCAAGAGGTTGAGCCGGTTCTTATCATTGATCTTCCAGTCATAAGTCAGCAGGTTCTCCCACAACCAGGTGAAGTCGCGGTCCCAGGTTTTGGAGAGGCTGTTGGTTTCGTTCTTCTGTGTTTCCGAAACGTAGTATTTCGGCACGAAGTTGCGGCGGCGTCCGTTGATGTAGTCGATGCCGAGGCTGGTTTTAAAGTCAAGCCCGTTCAGGATATTCCAGTTCAGGAAGGCGCTGCCCACGATACGTTCTTTCCAGTCGTCATTGTTTGTATAATGGAGTGTGGCGACGGGATTGGCAGAAGAGGCGCTTTCGGAATCCATAAAACTCCCGTCTTCATTGTAGGGACGCTTCACGGGACTGATGGTATAGGCAGCTTTCACCACCGCGCTGTTTTCGTTCTTCTTATGGCTGAAAGAGGCCGACAGATTGTGCCCGAGGGTCAGCCGTTTGCTGATCTTGTAGCTATTGTTGGCACGTAGGGTAAAGCGGTTGTAGGTGTTTCCGGTGATGATGCCGTCCTGCTGGTAATATCCAGCGCTGAGATTGTAGCGCACCTTCTCCGATCCGCCGCTGACGCTGAGCTGATAGTCGCGTACGGAAGCCACACGGAAGATTTCGTCGAACCAGTTGGTTCCTTTGCCCAGTGAAGCAGGGTCGTCAAACTTGGGTTTTCCGCCTGTGTTGACCAGTGCTTCGTTCAGCAGTGTCGCGTATTCGGTGGCATTGGCCATCTCGAAGCTGCTGTTGTTGAACTGGAATCCTTCGCTGGCGGTGAAGTTCACCACCGCTTTTCCTTCCGTTCCCTGCTTGGTAGTGACGATAATCACACCGTTGGCACCGCGCGAACCGTACATGGCGGTCGCCGATGCATCTTTCAGCACCTCCATCGACTCGATGTCGTGTGTGCTCAGGAAAGAGATGTCGTCCATAAACATTCCATCCACCACATAAAGGGGATTGCTGTTATTCGTTGTGCCGATACCACGGATACGTACTTCGGGCGAGCTTCCGGGAGCACCGTTAGCCGAGATATACACCCCGGAGACACGTCCCTGAAGGGCATTCGCCACGTTGGGAGTGGCAACTTTCGTGAGGTCTTTGCTCTTCACCGCACCTACCGAACCGGTCAGGTCGGACTTACGTTGTATACCATAACCGATCACGACAACTTCGTCTATCAATTGGTTATCTTCTTCAAGAGAGATATCCAGCTTCGAGGAGGTAGTCACCTTGACCTCCTGCGTTTTCATGCCGATATAACTGAAAACAAGAGTGGCGCCCGAAGGAACATTCGGAATAGAATAGTTGCCGTTAAAGTCCGTAATGGTTCCGGACGATTGACCTTTCAGCAGGATACTGGCGCCAATGATAGGCTCCCCTGTCTTTTTCTCGGTAACAACACCCGAGATGGTCAGACTGCCCTGCGCAAAAGAAAGCATGGAGAGCAGCAACATCATACATAGGGTAAACAGATTTTTTTCATCGTTTGGTACTGATTTAAAATTCTGCTGCAAACTTAGACGGTAAATTGATGTAAGTCAAAAAAAGGGGTACTACAAGAGTACCGTGCAGAAAAAACAAGATTTCCGCACTACTTCATCCCTACTGCAAAGGAATATAATTAATTAATATTCAATAAAATAAAAATAGATTCTGAAAGGAGACCGGAATATGACTACTTCATCTGTTCTACTCCTTTCCGCCGATGAAATATTTGCTTTAAAGACTCCGGAGAGGGAAAAAGACTTTTTTAGATTCTGCACTCCGGGATGAAAATATCAGAACCGGTTGGTGCATGAACAGGACTTTTTCCAAAAGGAAAAAGGAGAAGAAAAAACGCTAAGAACATAAGGTAGTTTTGTACAAATAAAGAAATAGTATTATGCCTTATTTAATGTTCGAACTAATTACTAAAAGCTATATAAGAGCATTTCATCCATTAAAAATTGAGATCTCGACGATGATTTTTCATCATCGAGACGATGTCTTTCTGTCGTCTCGATGACAGCATATCGGTATCTGAGCGACAATTTTCATTTTTTTGAATTTTGTATAAAAAGAAAACCGCTACAAGTAGCGGTTTTCCGTATAATATATAATTATTTATGATTTATCATCAGATTCTCTTTTCCGATCATGTTTTATCGTAACGGAGAGTACATTCGGATTGATTCTATGGTTCTACAAAGATAGGACAATAAATCAAAAATACAATCTTATTTTCTTTATTATTCTCCCTTCAGAAGAAATCGTGCCTTTTTTACATCCCGGCTGTTTCCGCCAATCATTACATCGAAATCACCCGGTTCGCAGACAAACTGCAAATCGTAATTATAGAACTTCAACAATTCCGGCGTGATGCTGAAGCTTACTTTACGAGACTCTCCGGCCTTGAGGAAAATCTTCTCAAAACCTTTCAGTTCTTTCACCGGACGGGTGACGCTGCCCACCAGGTCGCGGATGTAAAGCTGAACCACCTCCGCTCCGTCACGGCTGCCGGTATTGGTGACGGTAACAGTCGCCGTCAGTTCGCCATCAGCACTCATCTCCGTGCTGCTCAGGTGAATATCACTGTAGGCAAAAGTCGTATAAGACAATCCGTAGCCGAACGGGTAGAGCGGCTCGTTGCTCACGTCGAGGTAATTGCTGCGGAACTTCTCAAACCAACGTCCCTCTTGCAACGGACGCCCGGTGTTTTTATGATTGTAGAACAATGGAATCTGACCTACATTTTGCGGAAAAGTAGCGGTCAGCTTTCCACTGGGATTGACATCGCCGAAAAGCACATCGCTGATGGCATAAGCGGCTTCACTCCCTCCGAACCATACGTTGAGGATGGCAGGCACGTGTTCTTCTTCCCAGGTGAGCACCAGCGGGCGACCGGTAAAAAGCACAAGCACAACGGGCTTTCCGGTTTTGAGTAATTCCTGCAACAGCGCTCTCTGTACATCCGGCATCTCCAGGTTGGTACGCGAACTGCTTTCTCCACTCATTTCGGACGACTCGCCCAGTGCGGCAACAATGACATCGGCCCCGGCAGCCACTTTCAGGGCTTCGTCCAGAAGTTCGCGATCCGTACGGTTATCCCGGTGCAGTTCACGTCCGAACATGGTGGCGCGCTTCTCATAGTCGGCATCGCCAATCAGATTGCTTCCCTTGGCGGTTACCACTTTTGCCCGGTCACCGACTACTTCCCTGAGTCCTTCGACCAGCGAGGGAGCGTTATCCAGCACAGCAGCTACGCTCCAGGTGCCCGGCATGTTGGAACGGGTGTTCGCCAACGGACCGACTACGGCAATGGTTCCTTTCTTGCTGAGTGGCAACACACCTTCATTCTTCAGCAGCACAAAGCTCTCCGAAGCGGTCTTACGGGCAATGGCACGGTGTTCTTTGGTGAAAATCTGCTTCTTGGGACGATTCACGTCGCAATACTTATAAGGATTGTCAAACAGTCCCAGCTTATACTTCGCTTCCAGAATACGGCGGCAGGCGGCGTCGATGGCAGCTGCGGATACTTTACCTTCCTCCACCGACTTCTTCAGAGTGCCGCTGAAGGCATCGCTCACCATGTCCATATCCACCCCGGCATTCAGGGCGAGGGCGGCAACAGTCTGCTGGTCACCCATGCCGTGGTCTATCATCTCGTTGATACCGGTATAGTCCGTTACCACAAACCCGTCGAAGCCCCACTGCTTGCGCAGCACATCGGTCATCAGCCACTTGCTTCCGGTGGCAGGCACACCGTCCACTTCGTTGAACGAAGCCATTACGCTGCCGACACCTGCCTCGACTGCGGCCTGGTAGGGCAGCATGTATTCATTAAACATACGCTGGCGGCTCATATCCACCGTATTATAATCGCGCCCCGCCTCTGATGCTCCATAAAGGGCGAAATGCTTCACACAAGCCATTATCTCGTCATTCCGGCTCATATCCTTTCCCTGGTATCCGCGTATCATGGCACGGGCGATGGCTGCGCCGAGGAACGGGTCTTCACCGTTTCCCTCCGACACGCGCCCCCAACGGGGATCACGGCTGACGTCCACCATCGGGCTGAATGTCCACGAGATACCATCGGCACTGGCTTCGACGGCAGCTATACGGGCGGACTCTTCGATGGCTTTCATATCCCAGGTACACGACAGGCCGAGAGGAATAGGGAAAATGGTTTCGTATCCGTGGATTACGTCCATACCGAACAACAAGGGAATGCCGAGGCGGCTCTCCTCCACCGCCTGCCGCTGTACTTCACGGATGCGTTCCACTCCTTTCAGGTTGAACAGTCCTCCCACCTCTCCGTTACGGATTCGTTTGGCTACATCGCTGCTTTCGCCTGTCCGGTAGTAATCTCTCCGGTCAC
>ENA-OQJP01000544-OQJP01000544.1-human-gut-metagenome-genome-assembly--contig:-NODE-544-length-10112-cov-8.180170_pt1 | contig 10112 bp, 3 predicted proteins | sample MGYA00242611_ERZ504778 | MGnify/ENA primary metagenome ERZ504778 (study PRJEB26092, sample SAMD00036349) | human gut metagenome | host: Homo sapiens | study: EMG produced TPA metagenomics assembly of...
ACCGTTCTATTCAGGTGGAAGGTGCTTTTGGCATAACAAAAGAAGATTTTGAATACACCAGGTTCAGGCACCGAGGCAAAGTTAACGTAGAAAAAGATTTATTACTATTAGCTTTTGGATACAATTTACTGAAGCTGCATAACCGAATACAGAAGAAGCGATTAGGTCAACGGTTGTTCGAAACTAATTCTGCTGCGTAATTAAAAGCCAAAAGCTAAAGGCTTATTTAAGTGCGCTAAAAACAAAAAACAAGGATATTTTCAGAATTGTTGATTTTGGAAATATCCTTGTTTTAATTGAAAAGGGAGCTGTAACTGAAATGTGAGTTAAAAAACTCAATTTCGTTACAGCCCCTTTCTTTTTATACTCACTATAAGTCTTTTAGTTAAAACTTAAGTTTTACGACAAAACCTACAGTAAGTGATTTCTATTCAATTATTATTTGCTAGCCAACTGGTTCAAGATTTCTTGAATCTGTGCACGCAATTCTTGGTTTTCTTGTTCCTGTTTTGCTACACGGCTATTCAAGTTTTCAATTGTAGAAGCCTGGTTGGACACAACTTCGGCTAACGCAGATTTGGAGTAATTAGAGTACTCATTGCTGCTACCGAATTTAATGCTTACGCCGGCGTTGAACATGTTTTCACCGCCACCCATGCTGGTACCAACGGAGAACATTACATCGTTAGACGGACGATAGAACGCACCTAACGCTACAGCATTAGCACCTTTGTAGTTACCGTAACCGGCTGCGAAGTCCCATTTTGCACTTGGATCGAAGTCCTGTGGATGCAAGGCTGCTAAAGCGGCTGCACCGGCACCTACACGATCAAGACGGTTGTCTAATTTGCTTACTTGGTTGCTCAAGTTGGAAACACCACCGTTGAGGTTAGTGATGCTGTCATTGATGGAACTAATGCTTTCGCTGTTAGCCTGTACTTGGTTATCCAAAGCAGTTAAGTTCTGAGCTGCTGTGTTGTCTTTCTTGATGAAAGCACCCTCAGCAGATACACGAGTTTCACCTTGAATTTCTTGACGAAGCTGACTTACGTTAACAGCATCGTTATCTTTCACACCGGCTTTCACATCATGAATGATATTGTTGCCCATGCTAATGTTGTCACCTTTGATAACAACAGTATCTTTACCGTCAGCACCTTTAATAGTTAAACCGTTAGTAGATACGCTGTTTAAACCGGTTAATTCTTTGTTAAGAGCTACTTCTAATTTAGGGACTGTAGTTCCGTTGACAGTCACTTCGCTCGCAGTTGTAGTAATATTGTCACCACCAACTACATTGAATGCAGCACCCGGAGTAACATTAGCATTACCACTATCACCACCTACAGCGATTGGGTTAATATCTACGCCGATCTGTACCGGATTACCGGCGTTAGGATAGCTTGGAGTTGTTGGCTCGGTTAGAGTTGTAGGATCCGTTGGATCTGTTGGGTTAGTTGGGTTTTCACCAGTACTTGGGCTCGGTGTAATAGTTACCGTGTTAGAAGGATTTTCTACACCGGCCACATTTAAACCGATAGTGAATTTATTACCGTCACGATTTACAGTGATACCATCAGCAGCTTCAATATTAATATCTTTAAGAGCAGCTTTCAACTGTGCCACGTTAACCGCATCAGTATCTAAGTAACCGCCGGCTACGTTCATAATACGACGAGTATTGGCAAGGTACGTAGTACTTGTATTGCCGGCAGTTACCGTGTATTGAATGTTACCTACGGATACGGCACCATGACTTAAGTCATAGTCTTCACCAGTCAAGTAAGCTGCTTCTGTCAAAGACGAATCAGGAAGGACTGCAGAGTTATGACCGATAGCTACCGAGTTATTGAGTTGAGCACGTGCACTTGAACCAAGAGCAACAGAGTTGTTAACACCTTGTAAACGAGTGTTATTACCTAAGGCAATGTTATTAGCACCGGCAACACGAGAGAAGTAACCAATAGCCGTCGATTCTTCACCATGGGATTCTGCATAATGGCCAATCGCCAAGGCATTATTGGAAGATGTACGAGCCTGCTGACCCATAGCTACAGAATAGTGACCTTGTGCAATAGCAGCAAGACCTACTGCGATTGTATTAGAATCATGTGCTTCGGCAACACCACCGATAGCCAATGTTTGGAAACCATAAGATTTAGCACCCATGCCAAGTGCAATGGAGTTTTCATAAATTTTTCAGGGTCAGTAGAAGTTCTATCATTAGTCGTAACCGGATAGTAATCTTCACTGAGTTCATAATTTACAGTACCATCAATAGGACTTACAGATGTTTTATTATCCACCGGCTCCGTCGTAACAGTTGTAGAAGTAACAACAGAAGGATGATCAGCATTAATGGCACCTACATAGGATTTATAACCCATTGCGATAGCGTTATGTGCACCTACTGCAGTCTCACCACTTACACCAATTACCGTAGATTGCGTGCCGTTGGCTAATGCATTCTGACCCATAGCCATGCTCAACTTTCTATTTGCAAAAGCCTTGTTCCCCATAGCAAAAGAGTCATCACCAGCAGCATTAGACATAGAACCTAATGCAACCGCTCTTGTACCTGAGCTATTAGCAGCATAGCCAAGCGAGAGCGAAGAATTTCCATCTGCTTTAGCACTATAACCTAAAGCTGTCGCAAACGCTTGAGACGCTCTTGACTGGCTACCAACTGCGGTCGTAGCACCGGCTGTAGCTTGAGCTGCCAGCATGCTACCTTGTGAAGCAGTGCCATTACCTGGAGCACTAATCGCCACAGCATTCGAACTACCGGTTATTGCATTGGAACCTACAGATAAACCTTCTCCAGTACCTCTATCTACTTTGTTACCTGCACTACCATTTATAGCAGCTTTTAACTGTGCCACGTTAACCGCATCAGTATCATCATAACCACCGGCTACGTTAACAATACGGCGTGTAGCATCGGCTTTACCAACGGATACAACACCTTGAGATGCAGAAAATTTTTCACCGGATAAATAAGCGGCTGTATTGAAGCTTGTTCTGGATTCTGCTACCGAATTAGAGCCTAATGCAACGGAATTCGCCAAAGAAACATTAGCACCATGACCAACAGCTGTACCGTTTATCACACTAACAGCGGAATTAGCGCCAAGTGCCGCTGAAAGGTTACCAGTCACACTAGAACCACCACCAACAGCTACACCTTCATTACCGCTAACAGTAGAACTTTGACCAATCGCAATTGCTTCATTATTAGTAGCTTTTGCAGCATAGCCTACAGCGATAGCCATAGTTGTTAAATTACCCGTACCACCAGCAACAGAGGCATTACCTATTGCAATACTATCTTTTTCTGAGCCGTTGCCTGGTAACCAATCGCCGTAGCACTCTCGGCACTAGCATTAGCTAAGTTACCTAAAGATATTGCCTTTAAACCACTTGCTTTAGCACCACCACCAACTGCCACAGCAAGATTGCCGGTTACACTGGAACTCCCGCCAATAGCTACACCTTCATTACCTGAGGCCACTGCTTGACCACCAAGAGCAATCGCTTTCGCATTAGAAGCAGATGCTTGATAACCGGCAGCTATAGCCATCATGTAGTTTGATGCACCACTAGTTGTAGCACCACTACCTAACGCAATACTCCCCGTCTGATTAGCCTTTGCTTGATAACCAACTGCTGTGGCAGCCCCGGCACCAACGCTTTGGTAACCTACGGCCGTTCCTTGAGCGCCAGTTGCCGAGGCGGAATTACCAAAAGCAGTTGCAAAGCCACCTGTTGCTTGAGATCCTGCACCAACTGCCGTTGCGGATCCGCCTGTAACATTTGCATTCTGACCAATTGCTACGGCATTAGACTGTGTAGCTGTGGAGCCTGTGCCAATGGCAACACCATTACCTGTGCCATCTGCATTGTCCACGGCCAACACAGATTGTCCACCCCAGAAAGTACCTGTTACAGCAAGTACTGTTCCCATTACCGCTAAACGTTTACCCACACTTAATCTTTTTTCATTATTTTTTCTCCTTACTCACTCGAATAATAATTTCGTTCTATTTTCCAATAAATAAACTCAAACAATCAAAAAAACTTATGAAGGACTATCTAAACTTTAATTACAATTCCATCATAAAGCTCAAACTTTTTAAATCGATATTTTCGTTTCATTGCCAATTCAGAATATCACATTAATCCTATCTTCACAATAGGAATTTTATTCTCTATTTTTTCCATTTTAATGCCACTTATTGTTTTTTTAATCACTTTTTCAGTCCATTATCATTTAGTTATATATCTCAATATTTAAATCTATCTATATAAAATCTGTGTTTTTTGCCACTATGATTTTCATCTTACTCTCAATATATTTTTGCCATTTAGTAAATAAATTTATATCATTTTAGCATTATTTTTACACGAATTGTTTAAGAATATAAAAAAGCCATGACTAAGGTCAGAAACACACAATTTTCATGCGTATTTGCAAACCACTAGTCATGGCTTTTAAACGAGTTTTTTAGTACTATTTAGTTGTCCTTCTACAGAGGACTCAGAGAGATATTTTTTAATTTCACTTGAATTATATCTCTCTTAAGTTCTCTTAGTTAAAACTATTAATATAGTATAGGGAGATTTTTTTTGTACTAACTGCTGTACCAAAGCTTCCAATTTAGCAATGCGGTCGTTCTGAGCAGTTAATTCAGCTTGCTGATTCTGAATCTGCGTAGCCTGTGCCTGATTAGCCGCTGTCAATTGATTAATCCGCTGTTGCGCTTCCTTACCAGCCAATTGCTGATTTGCTGCAGCTTCTTTTTGTGAGGACGTACCAAACTTCCATGTCACGCCGGCATTTGCCATCACTTTAGAATCATCACTGCCATAAGCAAGACCTGCATTAAACATAGTCGAATCATTTACATAATGAGCAACACCTAACGCCATTGCATTATGGCCGCGATAAGTACCAAGAGCTGCCATAATCTGAGTTGGTTCTGCCGGATCATATTGAATTGGTTTTAAACCACTCAATGCGGCACTTAATGCCCCAACATTTTTGACTTCACTTTGTACTTCGCCAACCTTATTAGATACCTCATTCAATTGACGTACGTTTACAGCATCTGTATCATTAACACCATCTGCCACATTGGTTAAACGACGTTCATTACCAACCGAACCAATAGATACTGTATTTGCTTCAGAAGCCACAGAATTGGCACCTAAAGCTACCGAATTTTCAGCAGTTGCTTGAGAGTTAGCACCTATAGCCGTTGCATTATCAGCAGTAGCTGCAGCATTGGTTCCATAAGCTGAAGCATAATCACCAATTGCTTGTGAATTTTTACCGGTTGCTAATGCACCTTCACCATCAATTGTACCGCCGGCAATACCACCCTGATTTAATGTATCTAAAATACTATTGGCGGTAGAAGCCGCACTTGTTGCCGTGGAGGCTGCATCAACAGCTATTTGTGCGCTGCTATCAGCGGCGGTCGCACTCGACTCTGCACTCGCTGCACTACTATCAGCCGCAGCGGCACTAGACGTAGCAGTACTTGCACTGCTATCAGCGGCGGTTGCACTCGATGCGGCACTGCTGGCACTACTGTCAGCAGCCGTTGCACTCAATGCCGCACTGGAGGCACTACTATCAGCTGCATTTGCGCTCGATGCCGCAATGCTTGCACTGCTATCGGCTGCGGTTGCGCTCGACGCTGCACTGCTTGCACTACTATCAGCGGACGTTGCACTAGATGCGGCACTAGATGCGCTTGTTGATGCAGAAGTAGCACTAGACGCAGCACTGGACGCGCTCGTAGAAGCTTCAGTAGCACTCGCTGCTGCACTAGAAGCGCCTGTGGAGGCTACTGTTGCAGTGGATTCAGCACTGGACGCACTTGTTGATGCGGAGCTAGCACTAGAGGCGGCGCTAGAGGCACTTGTAGATGCTTCAGCAGCACTCGATGCAGAACTTTCTGCACTCGATGCAGCAGAGCTAGCACTAGATTCCGCGCTACTTGCACTATCTTCAGCATCACTTGCACTAGAAACAGCACTAGATGCACTGCTATCAGCCACAGTTGCACTCGATGCAGAGCTTTCTGCACTTGCCGCCGACGATGCTGCAGAAGACGCCGCTTGATTCAATTTCTCTTGAGATTCCGTACTTAAACCGATAGTCAATACTTGTTTATTTGAACTCGTCCTAGCATTACCTTTACCAACACCATCTGCAGCAGAACTATCATATGTTGTCAATGTTGTAGTAATCCCGTTAATACCACGTAATAATAAACGATACGAACCTACATTACCGGTATCAAACCCTACGGAGTTATCTCCATCCATAAAGCCCTTATCCGCCGTAATATAACTTGCGTATACAGAATGCTGCATTAACACCATACTACTCAATAATAGAGCCGTTACAGCCTTGCGCGATGCACGCGTTACACCGCCTTGGTGAGATTTAGCAAACTCCGAAGCCACAACATAGCATCCCTTTGTTTTACTCCAAACGATTTTAAAAATCTTATTCATTCAGTACGCCTCCAAACTTCTTTATCTTGCAAACTTCTCCCATTTCACAAGATATGTCCATTACCAATAAACCAAAAAACACACCAATTTATTCATAAAATTTAACACAAAAATCACTCAACCACTTTTCTTTTACAAATTTACAATATAAATTTTTATCAATAAATTCGAAAATATAAAATAGGATTTTCATACTAAAATTTTATGCTTACATCTAAATAATTGGATTTCTTTTTCTATTAGAGTGTAATATATAGTTCATTCAATAATCATGTCAACAAACTAAAAACAGCTTATTTATTGGCTTTTAACATATTGAATAATTTTATTTCATAACTTTTTTATCACTGTAAATCAACAACACAGATAAAATCTAAACTTTTAAAGTATTATTTTATTTTCATCAAATAATGAATTCTATTAATGCTAAAAATGAAATAACACGAATCGTTTACTAATCGATTAATTAATTTTTTCATGAACTCTCTTCATTTTTCTCATTCATATTTTTTCATAATGTACACTTGTAAAAAACATCATTTAATTGATTATTTCCGTCACAAATCATTTTTTTATCTTCATACACAAAAACGTGAGATACAAAGAGTCTTATCTCTCCATATCACACGTTTTGTTTACTTACACTTTATTCAATTGTATCTACACCGCCAACAAATTTTTCTACAATTAGACAATACGTTGTAATTCACTACTAAACAATCCAATTAACGTTGAACTAACTGCTGTACCAAAGCTTCCAATTTAGCAATGCGATCGTTCTGAGCATCAATCTGGTTCTGTTTGGCAGCCAATTCAGCATCGAATTTAGCTTGTTGCGCTTTATTCTGTGCTTCTAAAGCTTGAACTTTGTTTTGAACTGCAGCTACAGAGGTACCAGGTTTGGTTGTTTCTCCGGAACCGATACGGAATGTAGCACCCAAGTTAGCCATAGCTTTACCGCCTTGACCATAGGAGAGACCTACAGTGTATTGCTGATCGCTATCCGGCGCGTAAGCATAACCTACTGCCAATGCTTGTTTGCCTCTGTAAGTACCTAAGCCGGCCATAATCTGTCCACGTTCGCCTTCAGCATATGGAAGCGGATTCAATGCGGCTAAGGAAGCTGCCATTGCATCGCCTTCAGCGGATTCATTGCGTACGTTTTGAATTTCGGAAGACAATCCTTGGATTGCCTGACCTTGCGCATTTACTACTTCACCAATTACGCCGATTGCAGCTGTATTGTTGTCAACTTGCGTTTTAATAGGATACAACTGAGCACCGGTAATTGCTTGGTTAGAAGATTTGGAAATATCCCCTTGAGCCACATTGTCTAAAGTGATCAAACCTCTTTCAGTAGTTGATTGGCTAGCTAATTTGATTCCATCTACTGTAAGTGTATCACTAGTAAGCGAAGACTTACCTACAGCGACTTTTTCGGATGTTACGCTAGTATCACCAACAGCCAAACCATCTTTCGACAAAGTAGTTGATGCTGTTACTGTTCCATCAGTCACATCACCGAATGTTAAGGCAGCTTTCGTCAACTGAGCCACGCTACTATCGTTGACACCACCTATAGTCAACGCATTACCTGTTAATGACGATTCACCAACGTGGAAGCCCTGAGCAGTTATTTCAGCTACACCACCTTGTGATGCATCTTGATCTTCTCCATTAACTGCACCTATCGTTAATGAATGACCTACATGTAAGTCATCATTTAATTCAAGTTCTGTACCGCCAACAATTTTGAAGTTGTCAGTATATTTCAAACCGCTTCTCTTAGGAGGAGTTGTAGGAGTTGTAGTTGCATTACGGAATCCAGTTCTTTCAGTTGTAACCGTATTTTCTGTTTCATCATCTCCCGGAATATACCAACCGGTTTCACGAGTAAACTCTTCAACCGCTTCTTTAGTCATGCTGATATTAAATGTTTTTGACCCATCAGGATTCATAATTGTTTTAACATCAACATATTCGTCGCCACCTTCTGCTTGCACCAATTTTCGAACATTATATTTACCTTCAGAAGTCAAATTGTCCATATTTTTGGTTGCTGCATTATCAATCTTAGTTTTTACCGTATCGGTAAGATCAACAGTAACTTTATTGCCTTCAACCGCCGTTACAATTGACTTATTACCTTTTTCATCGGTAGCACCAACAATGTCCATACGACTATTATCTTTAGTAAGATTTACATGTTCATCTTCATTATTGGTGTCAGTGCCAATCGTGATTCCCTGCATAGCACTGCCGGCGAGTTTTTCAACATCAGTAATTCTACCATCAAAGCCTTTTACGGTTTTGTCCAAATCGGTTACTTTAGTATCAAGGTTGCCAACTTTAGTGTCTAAATTACCTACTTTAGTATCCAAGTCACCAACTTTTGTGCCAAGGTCTTTAACTTCTTGACCTAAGCCGTCAACTTTAGTTCCCAAGTCTTTAAGGCCTTTGTCGAGACCGTCAACTCTACCGGTTAAGTCAGTAACTTTAGTATCTACTTTATCCAACTGGCCTTTATTCACAGCGTCGCCGGCATTTACACCATCAGCAATGTTGGAAACGACTTTATTGCCTGCATCGATGCCGTCTTTAGTTACGGAAGGACCATCGGTAATGGCTAAGCCGCTACCGTTCAATGTGCTGGAGCCTACGCTTACACCATTGTTATCTACCGTTGTATTGCCTGCTTTTACAGAACCGGTAGTACCAAGGTCGATTTGGTTATTCAAGTTAACATCGAATGTCTTAACACCGTTAACGTCGGAAGGAGTTACCGTAATGTTAGTACCACCTGTTACATTAACCGCATTCTGACTGGTTTCTTTGATAACGTCTTTACCTTTATCGCTTAAATTGGACAAGTCTTTATCAGCTGCGTTGTTAATCTTTTCTTTAGCAGCTGCCGTTAAGTCTACTACCAAGTTTTGACCATCAACTTTGCTTTCAACCACGCCGCCGGTTTTACCGGTAACACCGAAGCCTGCCTGACCTTTATTAACCGTAATTACGCCACCGTTACCATCATTAATGGAGATAGTCTGTAAAGCGGAGTTAGCTAATTCGGAGCCTTCAGTTGCGATATTTTTCACTTCTTGCAATTGGTTGTAAGTAACTACATCGCCTTCTTGAGTACCGTTAGCTACATTAGTAATCTTAGTGCCGCCCATATTGATGCCGCCAACGTTGATGGTAGGACCGTTCTTAATTGTGAAACCACCATTGGAGATTGTCGTATCGCCGAGAACGATGTTGCCCTGAGGGTTAACCGTAATACCGCCTTCGTTGATCGTTGTGCCGGCTACATTAATGGAACCACCGTTGATTACAGTATCACCAACTCGGAATTCACCGGTAGGAACAAGGGTTACGCCACCATTATTAATCGTTGTACCGCCAACATGGAGGTCACCGGATTTAATTACAGTATCGCCTAAAGTGATGGATCCTTCACCACCTAAGTTCAAGTCTTTGTTCAAGTTAACTGTAAACGTCTTAACATCATCCGCTTTTTCAGTATCAACTGTAATGTTGTTACCACCTACTACATCAACTGCATCCTGACTCACTTCTTTGAT
>ENA-OQJP01000545-OQJP01000545.1-human-gut-metagenome-genome-assembly--contig:-NODE-545-length-10111-cov-15.146134_pt1 | contig 10111 bp, 7 predicted proteins | sample MGYA00242611_ERZ504778 | MGnify/ENA primary metagenome ERZ504778 (study PRJEB26092, sample SAMD00036349) | human gut metagenome | host: Homo sapiens | study: EMG produced TPA metagenomics assembly of...
TTACCACTATGATATAACATAATTGCAAACACAGTAAAACCGCTTAAACAAGTATAAATAATTATTCGTTCTAATGTGAAATTCACGATATATGAAAAATTAAATTTTTTTTGTAATTTTATAATTTTATTATAACGAATCAAGAACTTGGGTGAACTAAAAAATTGATGAAAAATTCATTAAATATAAAAGATTAGAATTTTTTGCGATTTATAATTTAATTACAGTAAATCAAGGCAAAAAAAGTAAAAGAAAATTTCTAAAAAAATTCACGAATTACAAAAAATAAAGGTCTAAAAATATGGTATATAGTTAGATATAGAAAAATTTTGCGGATAATTATATCAAAAAACAGAACTAAAAAGCTTATTAATTTGAAAGGATGAAGGCATCTTGTCAACATTTCATCAACAATTTAAAGGAGGCTTATAATTATGAAAAATCCGTTTAACTCTCAGAAGCTTGTGAAGGAATTCGATGAATTTCGCATTCCTATGTCTGATGGCTATACAGGTGATGCATTCGCTTGTGTATTCCCTGAGTCAAGATGCAAGGCTCAGTGTAAGCATTGCTTCTTTAAGTCGCTGTACAAAAAGTATCCGAAAGCTCTATTGAAGAGGAATGTCGCTTTTCTTCAGATGGTGTATTGAAGACCATCTCTTTTCTGAATGATGCTTCAGTTAAATACCTTCTTATCAGTGGTGGCGGTGAGACAATGGAGAATCCTGAAGCTGTGTGTAGTATAGTTAAATCTGTGAACGCAGAAAAAATTGTGATCGTTACAGCAGGATACTTTATTAATACAGATAATGGCGTTGATATTCTTGACAGAATCTACGCTTCCTATCAGGCTAGAGCAATGCCGTGTAAACTGATTATTCGAGTCAGTGTTGATGCAGGACATATTGAAAATCTCGGATTCAGTCATGTTACAAGGCTGATTGAAATTTTCAAAGCTGGTAAGTATTCTGATATCGAGCTGCAGTTCCATTCGCTTATCGGTGATACAACAATGCACAATCTTGCAAAAATTGTATCAGCAAAGCTGGAAGATGTCGGAGAGAATATCGATGAAGGATGTTATAGTGTGGTCAAAAACACACCGTATGAATCAAAGCTTTCATTTGATGATGGTTTCAGTGTGAAGGTAGGTTTTGCCAAGCTCTTTTATCCTTCGCTTATGAAAGATATCAATGATATCGAAGCACTCAATAACGAAATTGCCGTATACAATAAAGATATGAAAGAATCTGAACATGATAATCCTTCTATTGCATTTAGTAATAGTGGATATACTAAAGGTTTCGACTTCTGGATCAATAACAACGGCAATATTTCGACATGGGGAGCGCAGAATCCGCACTGTATTCATAATCTTTATGTAGATGACTACAAAACGATTCGTCATGATCTGCTCACGCTTGTTGCCTTCCGTTCCTATCTGGATCATGGAGACACCTACCGTAATAGTATTATCAATGAAGTTGATCCCAAGGCTGTGCTGAGAACTAAGGCGTGCAATATCCGTGATTATGCAGGATACCAGATTTTACAAGAAGATCGTACAAGATTATACTGGATCGTTCGCTCTATTCAGGATTATCTTGCTTGCGGAACAATTACTGAACGGGATCTTGAAGGGTTAAGCGATGAAGCAAGATATCTGGTTTTGCTTCGCAAAGAGGAGTTGAGAGACCTCTATGCAAAGTCAACATACGATATCATTACGCAGACGATGCGTGACAACTTTGATGATGCCGATGCTCTTAGTGACGTTTTGCTTCTTGTCAAGCTGGGACATTTTAACGTTTCAGAAGAGAGCATCAACATGGCATTATTTCACTACAATACACTTACAGGCAATCATTATCATTCTCTTGATGATGTAGAAGAAGATTGCCATAGTGTATCGCAGTATGGACGTTTGATTAGAAGGCTGAACCGTATGTCAACCCGTGCATATGATTATTGTACAAGATAATGAATAATATGTGTGGCTGAGACTTCTTCTCAGCCACACCCAAAAGGAGCTGTTTATAATGAAAGAACCAAGAAAAAATGCAATGATTTTTACAGGTGGATATCCTGGTCATGAGCCGGATAAAGTATCAAAGTGGATGGAGGCTCTTCTTATAGAAGAAGGATATACGGTTGATATCTTCACTGATCTTGATTGTCTTGATGATGCTTCGTCTTTGGCTAATTACGATGTGATTTCTCCTCTCTATTTCATGGGTGAAATGAGCGAGGAGAGAACTATGAATCTTATTAAAGCTGTAAGTGAATTTGGTTGTTCTCTTATTGGATTTCACGGAACAGCAGACGGATTCAGGGGCAACGTAAAGTATAATATGCTTACAGGCGCACAGTTTGCAGGTCATCCTCTCGGTAAGATGACCGAGTATACTGTTATCACTGACTCTCGGCTTGGCGTTCCTACTTTTAAAGTTGTTACTGAGCAGCTTTTCTTAATGGTATCCCCGGCAGCGGAAGTTCTTGCATATTCCGAATTTAAACCGAAATCGCATCCGTACTTCTTAAATATCGAAAAGCCTATCAAGATGCCCGTAGTATTTAAGTATCGCTTTGGTAAAGGCAGCGTATTCTATTGCAGCCTTGGTCATAATTATGAATTTATCGAGTCGTGTCCACAATTACGTGAAATAATGCGTTTCGGTATTAAGCAGTCTGAGAAGGAGGAATAAGCATGGAGTTTAATGAGGTTTTAAAAGCAAGATTTTCTTGCAAAAAATTCAGTAATAAGCCTATATGCGCAGAGACACTTGAATCAATTCTCAAGGCGGGTAACCTTGCTCCGACAGCCAAAAATCTTCAGGAACATAAGGTTTATGTTTTAACTTCTGATTCGCTTCTTCAGAAAATTGACAACATAACACCGTGTCGTTATAACGCGCCTGTCGTATTGGCTATCACGTATGATAAGGATAATACTTTTCAGTATCTTGGTGGTAAATATAATTCAGGTGTTGAGGACACATCTATCGTTGCAACATATATGATGCTTGCAGCAACAAATGAGGGCGTTAATAGTTGCTGGCTAAACTATTTCGACCCTGAGAATGCAAGTGACGAATTGGATATTCCTGAGAGTGAACAGCTTGTTCTTTTACTTGCCCTTGGTTATGGAGAAGATGATTTTGCTCCTTCATCCAAGCATTATATCAGAAAAGATATATCGGAGAATGTTATATATTTATAATTTATAATAGCACAATACGCTAATAGAATGACGACGTATTATACAATTTATTTGTGATTGATAATATGTCGCCATTCTTTATAGGAGGGTGAGTTATGGATTTTGTAAGAGCATTAAAAGAGAATAATATTGCTGAATGCAAAGCAGCTCATAAAAGCGATCTTCACAATCATATTGATCTTGGTGGAGATTACGACTATATTGTGCAAAGAGCTTCTTCAAAAATGCCTTTAATCAAACCAAAGGATCGATATGACGGCGTTTCTGGAATGGACGAACAATTCTTAAAGGATTTTCTTCCTAAGTTTCCAGAATCCAAAGATTTGATCTTCCTTTGGAATGTAGCACTAATAGAAGCTTACAGCAATGGTGTGTTTAATCTCTCGCCAGACATTGGCAAGTGTGCAAAGCATAAATTTAATGGAAGCTTGGAAGCTGGAATGAAAGCATTCTATGAAACGGCACATATTGTTTACGGAACAGACTACTCAAAGCTAACAATCTCTCCTATTATAACGTTGAAAAGAGGAACTGATCTTAAAAAAATGGAGTCACTTGTAGATGAAGCTATTGCTTGTGGATATTTTAAAGGAATAGATTTAATTGGTTCGGAGAAGTATTCTCCGGAACAATATAGTTTGATTTTTGAAAAAGCACACAAGAGTGGCATGATATGTATGGCTCACATTGGGGAGTACTCCGACCCAATATTAGTGATGAGATATATCGAAGCTTTGAATTTAGATGCAATTATGCATGGCATAACCGTTGTGAATTCAAAAGAGGCAATGAAGTTGATAAGGGAAAGAAAAATTACGCTTCATTTGTGCCCTACAAGTAACGTAAACCTCGGTTATGTTGAATCGTATGCCACACATCCTATTAAATATTTTATCAAAAACGGGATAAAGGTAACTATAAACACTGATGATAGGTTAATCTTCGGTTCTTCCATAACAGAAGAATATATCAAACTCTATAAATCTGGATGTCTTTTAGCCGAGGAACTTGATAAAATCAGACTTGATGGATTAGGTTTCTTCAAATAGCAGCATACTTGACTAAATCTTTACAAAGTGCTATAGTTATCGAAGAGGTGAGCGTATGAAAGATACGGATAATAGAGTGAGAGCTGTTATTAGGAACGGCGACAAGATTCTTTGCTTTAGAGCAAATCCTAATAACGCACAATATGACTCAACCAAGCACTTCTTACCTGGTGGTCATATCCAAGATGATGAATGTTCGTATGAAGCCATTATTCGAGAATTAAAAGAAGAAATAATTGGTCTTTCGTCAGTTGATGCCTGCGATATACTTGGCGTTGTTGAACTGAAATGGAATGATGAAATGGGTGATTCTCATATAGAGATTAATTTTGTTTACGAAGTCCAAGTTTCGTTTCAAGATTCAGCCCAAGCTGTTTCAGCAGCAGACAATTATCTTGATGCTGAATGGGTTAATGAGGAGAATATAAAAAACGAAAAAGTACTATTACTTCCCCAAGAAATAGCTTCTAATCTTGGTTCATGGCAAAATATTGCTAGAGAAATACGTAATCGGATAGTTTTCTCATCTGGATTCTAATTATTGTATTGTGAGAGCCTTGAAACAATAAAGTTTCTGGCTCTTTTATTTTTGGTTTCTCTTTCGATAGTTGGGTAAATTATTGTTTATACTATCAAATTATTGGAAACTCACAAGCCTTCCCCTAATAGGGAAAGCTGGGCATGGTATCACGTGAAGTGCAACATTTAAAGTGGAATCTGTTTTTGTTAACAGAAATATTGAAGCAAAAATAAATTTATTGTATAATTGTTTTTAAGGTGATATTTGATGAATAATAGTAGTTATGAAAACGATAACAGAACATTTTTAAATGACGGTACAATAATTAACCTCAAAGGTACTGAATATAGAATTTTAGAATTAAAAGGCAGAGGTGCAAGTTGTGTTGTATATCTTGCAGAAAATTGTACAAATAAGCGTATTGTACTTATAAAAGAGCTTTATCCAATCAATCTTGGAATTTTCAGAGATAAAGAAAATAATCTAATAGTGCCAAACAGTTTTTGCGAACATTTTAAATTTTACAAGCATAAATTATGTGAGGCATATAAACTTCAACTTGAATTTCATAATAGCGATGAAACAGGCAACTATACCAGTGATGCGGAAACAATGGTTGAAGCGTATTCAACACTCTATGTCATTATGAATAAGGTTGTTGGCTCATCATATGACAAGGTAGTTCCTGAAAATATCACTGATGTGCTTGAAGTCTGCAAATCTGTTGCAACAGTCATCGGCTTTTATCACAAAAAAGGATATTTACATCTTGATATTAAGCCTGACAATATTTATGTTTTAAAAGAAACAAATCAAATTATAAATCTTTTCGATTTTGATACGGTAAAATCAAAGTCTGACCTTGAAAACGGTAACTACATAGCAAGTACAAATAAAATCTCTGCACCTGAAATTTCAAAAGCAGAAATTGATGAGTTTACCGGCAAGTATTTGCAAGAAGTTGATGAGCGTGCGGATATTTATGCTATCGGTCATATTCTTTTTGAAAAGGTAATGGAAAGAGATGCTAAAAGTTCAGACATTATACTTGGCAAAAAATTTAATTTAGGAAAAACAAAGCTTTTAAAAAATTCATCCCCACAGCTGCGTGAAAAGATACAGGAAATATTCCAACACACAGTTGTAAGAATGAAATCTGAGAGATATTCAAATACAGACGAACTTATAAAAGCATTGGATCAGGCGCTTGAAATTGCAACTGAGGAAAAAGATGGATATTTGATTGATGATAACATTACTGTTACAACATCAAACAGCTATTATATCAGCAGAAAAGACAAGTTGACAGAAATCAGACAGCACTTGGAAAATTATCATATTGCATATCTTTACGGTATCGGTGGTATCGGTAAATCTGAAACAGCACGAGAGTATGCTGAGAGATATAGAGATTATTATACAACTATACAGCTGTCCGTGTATTCAGCTGACTTAAAAACCGTAATAGCCGGGTTAAAATTCTCAAATGATAGTGAATATTTTGAAAAAGATATAGATATAAGATACGAAATGAAACGGGGACTTTTGTCAAAATCAATGATAAACAATGACAGAACCCTGCTTATCATAGATAACTACAATGTTGATCCTGATTCAGATGAATATAAGAGAAATGTTGAGGTTATGAAAGACCTTAAAAAATTGCATATTCATATTCTATTTACAACAAGGACAGCACCTAATGATGATAATATAAAAATTGATATTGAGGAGCTTTCAAAAAAAGAGTTAAAAGAAATGTTCTTTGCTATAAATCCAAGAGATAAGGACAGTAAAGAACGAATAGCACAGGTGTATGAGCTTATAGAAACAGCATACAGACATACTCTTACAGTTGACTTGGTCGCACACCAAACCGCAAAAATAGAGGAGTACGGAAAGAAAACTCTTGCCGATTACATAAAAGTTTTAAAGAAAAGTGGGATAAACAGCGGAATCAATGTTGCAGTGTATAATAACAAGGATGAAAACGAAAAGAGTGCTGTTATTTTTGAACACATCAAAGCGTTGTTCAATCTTTCATCTCTCACAGAGAAGGAAAGGTATATAATGGTAAATGCCTGCCTTTTGCCGTTATCCGGTATGCCTGTTGCAGAATTTGAAGCCTTTATCGACCTGGAAAACTACCATGATTCTGAATCAAGCGATGGTTGGGGCGAGGATAGCACAATAACTAATCTTGTAAAAAGCGGTTGGATAAAAAGGTTAAACGGAGAAGTTTCGAGAATAACACTCCATCCCCTTGTTGCCAGCATAGTAAGTCAATTATTTCATCCAAACCTTGATGAAAAAACATGCATGAGCTTTATTCTGAAATTAAGCAATAAAATCAGGAATAACCATAATAATAGCTATTATTTAATTGCCGACAATATGATTTTAGTAATGTATAATAGTAATAAACCTGATTTGGACTATCGTATAAAAATGGTATTTGATATCCCGTATATTAATTCTTTTCGCTGTCTATTCAATGAAACATATTTTCAAAAAATAGTGATAGCATTTATAAATATAGGAAGGAATATGAAAAATAAAGGATATTATAACTCCGCACGATTATATGCTTGTCAAGCTAATTATATATGCTATAAATGGGAATCTTTGTGTAATAATTTTTTGTGGAGTAAAACATATTTGCTGTTGGGTGACTTGGACACTTCTGGGTCAGGTTGGGCATATAAAAAATGTTATGAACTTTTAAATTTATTAAAAGGAAATATAATATACAAATCATATTCCCTTTTACAACTTGCAAATTACGAGTTAGATACCAGAGATATAGTTAGTGTATTTCATATAAATTTGGCTGATGAATTATACGCTCATGTATTGGAATGTGGGACCAATTTGATGCATATTTCATGTCTTGTACACCTAATCTACAAAAGTCATACGATAATTGAAACTGTTAATGAATTAGAAGACAAAGCAGACATAATTTTAGAAAAATATCGAAATATTAAAGAGAATATTTCTTGTGTTAAATTAGATGAAAAAGATGTTGAATTATCTGAAGAGGAACAGGACTCTTTCTTTTTTAGATTTGATTACTATATAAAAGCGTTATTAGCAGAAGATATCTCTACTTCTGAACTCAAAAATTTAGTTATGCATATAAATGAGATTATCTCTAATATAACTAAAAATTGTGACTATCGCATTACTCCTAATAATATGAATAAATTGATAAAATACCTTAAAATCGTAAGTAAGACATGTGTTAGTGAGAGCGTATTACCTATATGCGAAAATTTAATCTTAAAGGTAAAAGATGAATCATCATTAATAAAATATGATGATGAAATTACCTTTAAATTACACTGGATTGCGTTTTATATAACTTATGATAATTTGAACTTTTGTGAAGCTAAAAAATGGGGATTATTATGTCTTAAACATAAATATTTTAAATTTTACAGCGATATTCAATGGAATCATAAGGAAGCAAATCATGTAATGTATCAAAAAATTATACCGTATACCTATTACTACTTATCAGTAGTTGAAGGAAATTTAGAAAATAAAACATCACAAAAGAGGTATTACCAAGAAGCAGTATTATATTTAGTTTCATTATTAGACATATACGGAATTGATATGCATAAGGATTTTTATAATATTATTAACAAAAATCAAATTGAAAAACTGTTCACACTTATCAATAACCATGTTAATCAAACGATAGATAAAAATGAAGAAATAATTAACGAAGGCAAAATTATAGATGATTTTGAGTATTTTGAAAAAGAAGTTAATAAAGTTTTTGTTTTAAAAGATATTATAAAAATTGGGAATTACTCATTTGCCAAATGCCAAACTCTAAAAACGATTGCTTTCCAAAATGAATTAACCCATATTGGTAACTATGCTTTTGAAGATTGTATAGAACTAAGAGATATTCTACTACCAAATACCATTTTGAGTATTGGCTCAGGAGCATTTCGGGGTTGCAAGCAATTAAAAAGTGTATATTTACCCGATAGTATTGTTGATATTGGAGATCATGCATTTGAAAATTGTGAACGACTAGAATCAATTTCATTATCATCAAAAATATCAGAAATAGGTATATCATTATTTGAGAATTGTGTTTCATTGACCTCTGTTTCAATTCCGAAACAATGTACGAAAATAAGAATGACGTCATTTCATAATTGTTATAATCTTCGTAAAATCGATTTATCTCGAGTTGTTATTATTGAAAGCTTTGCGTTTATGGGTTGTAATAATTTAGAAAAAATATTCATCCCACCATCAGTAAAAATAATTGAAGAAGCAGCATTTTGTGGTTGTAACGCTGAACTACAATGTATTAAAAATTCTTATGCAGATACTAGATTGTCTGATTTAGGTATTTCTCATACAACGTTATATTTTGATGAAACATCTGATTTTATTGTGAAAGATTCCATTTTGTTGAATTATGTGGGGAATAATGAAATTGTTATCATACCTGAGTTTATCATAGAGATTGCACCGTATTCATTTTGTAATAATAAAACAGTAAGAGAAATTGTTTTTAATAGTAATATCAAGAAAATAGGAGAATTTGCATTTTATTCTTCATCATTAGAAAAAATCAAATTACCTGATGATATATTAGTAATCGGAGAGTCTGCATTTGAAAAAACACTTTATCTAAAAAATATTATTATACCTGCTTCAATAAAAAAATTATCTATAAAAACATTTGCTGAATCAGGAGTAAAACATGTCATATTAAATGAAGGTTTGGAAGAAATAGATGAAGGATGTTTTTATAATTGTAAAAATTTGAATAAAATAAATTTACCTAAGTCTTTATATTCAATTAATGCAAGAGCTTTTGCTAATGATAAGGAATTAAGTATAAAAATTCCTAAAAATGTAATTTTTATTGAAAGGAGTGCTTTTAAGAATTGTCAGATAGAATGTGAGGAGGATTCATATGCAAAAGTTTATTTCGATTATTTACAAAGTTTAATATTTTAATATAATTTAAGAGTTTTTAAATTTTAAAAATAGCTGCACAGCAATGTGTGGCTATTTTTTTATGTAAATATTTTGTAAAGAGCAAAAAATTCATTGTTTTCAAAGAAAATGAAATTACCACTATGATATAACATAATTGCAAACACAGAAACCGCTAAACAAGTATAAATAATTATTCGTTCTAATGTGAAATTCACGATATATGAAAAATTAAATTTTTTTGTAATTTATAATTTTATTATAACGAATCAAGAACTTGGGTGAAACTAAAAATTGATGAAAAATTCATTAAATATAAAAGATTAGAATTTTTTGCGATTTATAATT
>ENA-OQJP01000546-OQJP01000546.1-human-gut-metagenome-genome-assembly--contig:-NODE-546-length-10086-cov-2.007531_pt1 | contig 10086 bp, 9 predicted proteins | sample MGYA00242611_ERZ504778 | MGnify/ENA primary metagenome ERZ504778 (study PRJEB26092, sample SAMD00036349) | human gut metagenome | host: Homo sapiens | study: EMG produced TPA metagenomics assembly of...
TAAAATTCGCAGGCGCCGCGCATAATCGGATAAACCTCTGCCAAATAGTTCTTATCGCCGGAGAACAGATACCGATCCCATAAGTGCTGGCAGAACCAGGCGTTACAAGTGGGCCAAAACGCCCATATTTAGGACCGTCTACGGCGCCTGTACTGCGCCATATATCGGTGTTGTGATGCAACGTCCAGCCACGGCAGCCGTACATGGCGGCACTCTCGCGACCTTGTATGGCTACTTCTTTTACCAATTGCAGAAACGGCTCGTGCATTTCGGGCAAGGCAGTGGTTTCTGCCGGCCAATAATTCATTTCTACGTTAATGTCGGTGGTGTACTTCCCGTCCCAGGGAGCGCGTAACTGATAGTTCCAGATGCCTTGCAGGTTGGCGGCTTGTCCACCCGGCTGTGAAGAACATATTAAGAGATAACGTCCGAATTGGAAGTATAGGGCAGCCATTTGCGGATCGGCAGTAGAACTGAATTCTTTTACACGCCGGTCTGTCGGTTTCTTGATTTGGGAATTGCTGCCCAAGTCGAGGGAAACGCGGTTAAAGTATTTTTGATAGGCGGCAATGTGGGATTCTTTTCTTTTGCGTAGTTCTTGCCGGCCTGCTTCATGTATTGCCGTGCGGTTTTAAGTGCATCTCCCGATACGTCTTTGTAGTTTATGAAGTTTGTGCCGATGGATACGTACAGAACAACGCTATTGGCATTCTTGACTTGCAAAGTACTGTCGGAGGTTGCTTTTAGCGTACCGCCGTTATTCTCAATCCGGGTAAGTGCGGTGAATCGAACCTTCCCCTCAATGCCTTCGTGGTCGTTGGCCTTTCCGTTGAGTTGCAATTCGTTGCGGGAAGAGATGCGGTGCTCTGTGTTTTCGGTATAAGGAGTGGTGTAATGCGCAGTGAAAGAAATGCTTCCTTTTTTCGAGGCTGTTAGTCTGATAACTAATAACCGGTCGGGAAATGAGGTGAATGTTTCCCGTACGTAGGTAACGCCATTGGCTGTGAAACGGGTGGTGGCTATTGCCTTTTCAATATCCAGATCCCGGTAATAGTCATCGTATTTACTGATTCCTTCAAAATCGAGATGCAGTGTGCCGACCGTTTGATACGGCATTCCATTGGCGGATTGTGAACAGATGGCAGGGCCGCATAACTCTTGCGCTTCTTTATTTTTCCCTTCGAATATCAGTTGGCGTATGCGGGGCAACGCTTCTTTTGCCTTGGGATTGGTGTTGTTGTGAGGTGAACCGCCCCAAACAGTCTCTTCATTGAGCTGGAACCGTTCGTGTATGGGGTCGCCGAAGACCATTGCTCCCAAGCTTCCGTTGCCCAATGGCAGAGCTTCTACCCATTGTCTGGCAGGGCTGTCGTACCATAGTTTCAGGACGGTATCATTTTGTGCCGTGACCTTACCGCCGATACAGCAAAAGGTAAGGATTAGCATGAACCATTTTTTGATCATAGCTTGTCAGTTTATCCGTTTTAAGATTTCTTCCGCTTTGTCTGCGATATAATCGGGGTGAAACTCCTCTAACTCTGTCCGTGGGCGAAAACCCCAGGTTACTCCGCAAGACGTTACCCCGGCATTGATTGCCGTCTGCATATCCACGCCGGAATCTCCTACATAAAGCACATCTTTCCTATCTGTTTTGGCAATGGATAGAATATCGTCTACAATGGTCGGGTCGGGTTTCACGTTTACTCCTTCCCGTTGGCCGAATACGGCGACAAAGTTTATTTTCGGGAAATAGTGAGCTATCAGTTTTTGAGTTGCTGATTGGTATTTATTGGATGCAACCGCTATTTGCAGTCCCTGCGACTGTAATTGTTCCAGCAGTTCGGGTATGCCGGGATAGGGACGGCTCTTGTCGGCATTGTGTGCATCGTAGTAAGGAATGAATTCCTTACGGACACGGAGCACATTTTCCTCGCTCTTTTCTCCTTCGGGAAGGGCTCGCTCAAATAGTTTGTTGATTCCGTTGCCCACCATGAAGTTATAGGCTGATTCCTCGTGGGTGGGGTAACCAAGTACGCTCAATGCATGGTTGGTGCTTTGCGCCAAATCGGCAATGGTATTTAATAATGTACCGTCTAAGTCGAATATAACAAGTTTCTTCATTGTTTTCTCTTTTTATTTTGGGAACAAAGATATAACAATTTGCAGGGGTTATATAAAAACTCACCATAGATAACGCGGATTAATACCGATTTTAAGATAGATACCTGATAAACCGGAAATCAATGTTATCTATGGTGAGGCAGTATTTCCATGAAGCCTGTTATCTGGTAATTCTGAACCAGTCTACATCTGTCCAGCCGCCGTCGTTGGTAACGATAGCCGGGCGGGTACAGAACATGCCAACTTTGGCACCGATCCACTTGCCTTCTTTTACTTGGAACGGTTTGCCCAATGGCTGGAATTTCTTTCCGTTGAGGCTGTAACTGAAGTGGCACATTACCAACAGGTCGTGTCCGCCTTCGCTCTTGGAAATCTTTTTCCCGTCAGAGGTGAACTTGGCACGCAGGTAAATCGTATTATCCTTTAAATCGACTGTACCGTTTACGGTTTCGGAAGTACCTTTGTCTGCTTTGGGGCAAGACACTTGAGACAATACCAGGCCTTTGTCCGTATTTTCCAGGATAAGTCCGGCGTAGTCAAGTCCCATAACTACCAGTCCGGTACGTTCTCCTTTGTATTTCTCCGTCGGTTTGAAGGTAAGCTTCATTGTGGCGGTAAAGTTGTCGGAGGGAGTTTTTTGCAACAATAGGTTGGCTGCATCCCAAAGGTTCTTATATTCTTTGACAACCGGGTAGGAGTAAAGACGTACAATGCCCCGGTCGCCTGCATAATAGGCCCATTTTTCATTGATGTTGGCATGCCATTGCCACTGCGGAGAGAGGGTATAACCGTCAAACTCATCGCTTTCTTGCGGAGTGCGGATAGGATATGTCTTGCCTACGTTCGGCTTCGTATGAACCAGAACCGGGTCGCCGCAGCCGTCGCCGTCTTTGTCGATGCCGATAACCGGCCAGTCGTTTACCCATTTCATAGGTTGCAGGTGCACCAGACGGCCGTATGCGCCGACATCCTGAAAATGCAGGAACCAGTCTTCACCGGTAGGAGTGTCTACCCATGCTCCCTGATGAGGGCCGTTGATAGGGCTGTTACCCTGTGCCAGTACCTTCTTCCATTCGTAAGGGCCGTATATGTTCTTGGAGCGGAGGACAACCTGCCAGCCGGTGGGCACGCCGCCTGCTGGATGGAAGATGTAGTAATATTCTCCTCTTTTATAGAGTTTGGGACCTTCGCAGGTCTGATGCGCTTCATGACCGTCGAAGATGATGCGCGATTGTGTTATGGCTTGGGTGGCATCCGCATTCAACTCGCAGATGGATATGATGCTTTTCAATCCGGCACGGCTTCCTGCATAGGCGTGTACCATGTAGACCTTTCCGTCTTCATCCCAGAAAGGGCAGGTGTCTATGATGCCCTTGCCCGGTTTTACGAGCACGGGTTCTGTCCACGGGCCTTTGGGGTCTTTGGCTTTTACCATGAACGCGCCTTGGTCGGGGTCGCCCCAGAAAATGTAGAATTCACCGTTATGATGGCGGATGGCAGGCGCCCATACACGGTTGCCATGCTCCGGACGTTCCGGTGTTTCGATAGGGGGAGGGCGTAGGGAACGGCAGCGCCGATGATACTCCAGTTAACGAGGTCTTTGGAGTGTAAAATCTGCAGACCCGGCAGGCAGTTGAAACTGGAAGAGGTCATATAGAAATCATCTCCTACGCGGCAGGCATCCGGATCGGAATAGTCTGCGTAGAGTATCGGGTTCTTATATTTACCGTTGCCTTGGTCGGCTACCCATACCTCGGAAACATAATTCTTTCTTGTGCCGCCAGCGGCATTGCCAGCAGCAGGCTGAGTCCTAAAAGTGCGTTTCTGCTTTTCATGTTACGATTTGATTCTTTGAGTGTTTAATTCTTGATTTTAATCTGAACCGGGTGTTGCAACTCTTCTTTCCACTCGCGCATATAGGCAAACCATGCTTCGGGAGTAGGATATCCGAAAGTTTCCTTGCATGAAGTAAACATGGTGTAATGGTGGAAACGGTCGCTGCCCGGTGCAGAAAGGGTATAAAGGAAATTATCTTTATCTTTTACTTCCTGACGGATATATTTCTGAGGAATATAGGTGGCAATGCCCACTGTCTCTTTGGCGTATTTTACGGTGTCGTTGACCGGCCAGTGCCTTCCCCAACTGCCTATCAATCCTTTGTGATCTGATTCCGAGCATGTTTCGTTGCCCATGATATTCTGCACACCGGTACAGAACACTTCGTTCTCCAGCGGTTCGTCAAAGAAAGTCTCTACCAGCAGGTCACGGTGTCCGGCATAAAGGATATAGCGGTTGGTCATGTTCAATTCTTTTCCCTGATAGTTCCAGCCTTTTACGACTACATCGACTATGGTGCGTACAGGGCCATAAGCAAGAATGCTTTCGGTGCGGAAAGCTATCGGTTCTATGTGGGTGGCCTTCGTTCCGTCCCAACCTTTCAGGGCGCCGACACCGCAACTGTTGCCAACCATCAGTACATCGTCTCCGAAACCGCGTGCAAGCTGTTCGTCATTGGGATAAAAACCGCTTTCCTTGATTTCCAGTCCTTTTTTGAACTTGCCGTATGGGTCAACGGTTTGCTTTTGATTGAAATAAACGCGGTAAGCCACTAATTCCGATTCGAACATCGGCCCGTGCCCGTGTAGCATATTATAAAAATTGGTAGTGCCCGGTACTGTAACCGACTGTGTGGGGGCGTGCTTCTGCTTTTTTGTATCGCGTATCAGCATTTCGGCAAATACACGTGCCGGATAGGTCTTATCTGCTTGGGCGGAAGACAAGGTAATTGCCAGCGTTTTCTTGCTTTGGGCAGGAATGTCCATGACAAATGCCAGTTCATCGGCTTTTAAATCGCCGTTCAAGTCGTCCAGTTGCGAGGGGGATTTCCTCACTGCCGTTCATTACAACAGCCGAACGTACGAGGAAGCCGGGTTGCAGGTCTTTGATTTTCAGTACTACCGGAGCATTGCTTTTGTCCTTGCTCCATGAGTTGGTTACTTTTACCGAAATGGTTTTGGTATTTGGTTGTGATTGTGCGGCAAGAGTGCATGCGCACATTAACAGGAAACCGGTTAAAAAGGTCGTTTTCATAAGGAATGTGTTTAATAAACTGCGGCAAAATTAAACTAAATAGAGCAGACAGCTCTTTCCCTTTTGGCAAAAGACTGTCTGCTTTGCGCTTATTGCTTATTGAACTTTACTTAAAATCCAGCATTTTTCCTTCTGCGCCAATAGCGGAATATACTTTTCCGTCCACTTTCAGATTTTTTGGCGTTTTTTCACATCCAATGTGTGTCCCTTAGTCTCTATACGTATGTTTTCCAATGTGACACCTTCCGCCTGGCTGATGACAACGCCTTCTTTGGCATCGTTGATGATTACATCCTTTACGGTTACATTCCTGATGGGCATTTCGGGCAGTCCGTTGAAGAACATGGCGCGTCCGGAACCCTTGCAGATGATATTGGAGATGTGAATATCCCGGAAAGAAGGCGTTTCAACAGTCACTTGGGGAACTGCTGTCTTCATGCGGCCTTTCAGGTCTTCTTCCGTTTCTTCACCGGCAGCCTTGCCGCCATAGAATAGGTCGAAGAGCAGTGCTTCGTGGGGTATATCAATCATGTGGATGTTGTGAATATAGATTCCCTCTACAACACCGCCGCGTCCTCTGGTGCTTTTAAAGCGCAAACCTACGTCTGTGCCGAGGAAAGTGCAATCTGTTACATAAATATTTTTCACGCCGCCGGACATTTCACTGCCCACAACGAAACCGCCATGACCATGTAACACAGTGTTATTCTTTACGATAACGTTCTGGCAAGGTTCGCCGCGTTTGCGTCCGTCCTCGTCTTTACCGGATTTGATGCAGATGGCATCGTCACCGGCATCGAAGATGTTATTGATTATCAATGCATTCTTGCAGGATTCCAAATCCAGGGCATCGCCGTTCTGAGAATACCAGGGATTGAATACTTTTACTTGGTTAATGGTGATGTGCTCGCATGATAGCGGATGCAGACACCAGCTTGGTGAGTTCTTGAATGTAACACCCTCTAACAGGACTCTTTTACTCTTGACGATATTGAGCAATACGGGGCGCAACCACGGACGGATTTCATTCCATTCCTCGTCTGTTTCGATACCTTCGGGATTATTGAAGTTCTTGCAGGCCAATGCTCCCTTTAACGATCCGGCTGTGGGATACCATATGGATTTGTCTACTACACCGCCCGACTTGACAAGTGCATCCCATTGGCCGGCAGTCAGTTTGCTTTTTTTCACCGGACGCCAGCTATCGCCCGAACCGTCGAATACACCATAGCCTGTAATGGCTATGTTTTCTGCGTTGCGCGCAGAAATAGGCGACTGGCAGCGGCGGGTATTCAACCCTTCAAACGATGTCTCAAGAATGGGATAGGCATTGAAATCATCTGTAAAGACAACGAGGGCATTTTTCTCCGTATGCAGATTGACGTTGCTCAATAACTCAATAGGACCTGTCAGCCACAATCCTTCTGGAATGACTACTTTACCGCCGCCTTTTGCATTGACGGCTTTAATGGCATCATTAATCGCTTTTGTGTTTAAGGTAGTTCCGTCGCTTTTGGCTCCGAATTGCAGGATACTGACTGTATAATCAGGAAACGACGGCTGCTCAACCTTTGGCATGTTGAAAGGCAATTCTTTATAGATGTTCTCATCTATAGAATTTTTGCATTGGGCATGAACAGCATTCTGTGCAGGCAGTAATGCAAGAGAAAATGTGGTAAGCGTAAATAGCTTTTTAGTAATGTGTTCATTCGTGATACTATGTTAATGAATTTATGAATTTTGATTTGCGGATTAAGCGGCATTTCCTAATCTTTACTTTCCATCTTATTACTTCCCCGTAAGCTGCTCTCACGAGTGGCTTACGAAAAGAAATAATAAAATGATTCATGTTAACCTAATTCTAACCTTAAATAAATTATTATGAAAAAACCTCTTAATTACCGTTTGCAAATGTATCGGGCTTTGGTAGAAAAGATGTGTACAAATTGTTGGTTTTGGTGTATTTTTTGCGGTTTTACCCTTTTCTTTGTGTGCATTCGGGGTTTTTGCACTATCTTTGCAACTCAAAACTTAGTAAAAAAGGTATGAGTTACAATTTGTTGAAAGGAAAAAGAGGCATTATTTTTGGTGCTCTGAATGAGCAGTCCATTGCCTGGAAAGTAGCAGAAAAAGCAGTAGAAGAAGGTGCAACGATCACCTTGTCCAATACACCTGTCGCTGTACGTATGGGTGAAGTTTCGGCATTGGCCGAAAAACTGAATTGCGAAGTCATAGCAGCGGATGCCACCAGTGTGGAAGATTTGGAGAATGTATTCAAACGCTCTATGGAAGTGCTGGGCGGTCAGGTGGATTTTGTCCTTCATTCTATCGGTATGTCTCCTAACGTTCGTAAGAAACGTACTTATGATGACCTCGATTATGATATGTTGAGCAAGACTTTGGATATATCTGCCGTTTCGTTCCACAAAATGATTCAAGCTGCTAAAAAGCTGGATGCTATTGCAGAGTATGGTTCAATTCTGGCATTGAGTTATGTTGCTGCGCAACGTACATTCTATGGATATAATGATATGGCGGATGCAAAAGCATTGCTTGAATCTATCGCGCGCAGTTTTGGTTACATTTATGGTCGTGAACATCATGTGCGTGTGAATACCATATCTCAGTCGCCGACTATGACTACTGCCGGCTCAGGTGTGAAAGGTATGGATAAACTGTTTGATTTTGCTAACCGTATGTCACCATTAGGCAATGCTTCGGCAGACGAATGTGCAGATTACTGTATTGTAATGTTCTCTGACCTGACTCGCAAAGTGACTATGCAGAATTTATATCACGATGGAGGCTTCTCCAGTGTAGGTATGAGTTTGCGTGCCATGGCAACTTATGAAAAAGGTTTGGACGAATATAAAGACGAAAACGGAAATATCATTTACGGCTAATGGAACTCGCACTTTATCTTTTGCCAGTCACGCTGGGCGATAACGCCTAATTGAAACCGGTGTTGCCTCCTTATAATAAGGAGATTAATACTGGGAATCCGCTATTTCAGTCGTGGAGGATGTGCGCTCGGCTACGCCGTTTTTGAAAAAGGTGGACAAGGGAATAGATATTGATGCGCTGACATTCTATACGTTGAACAGCATACGTCGCCCGAAGACATCTCCGGCTATCTGAAGCCGCTGGTGAGGGGCATCCGATGGGCGTGATCTCCGAAGCCGGTTGTCCGGCTGTGGCCGACCCGGGAGCGGACGTAGTGGCTATTGCACAACGGAAAAACTTGAGAGTGGTCCCCTTGGTGGGGCCCTCTTCCATTATCCTCTCCGTCATGGGTTCCGGCTTCAACGGTCAGAGCTTTGCCTTCCATGGTTATCTTCCCATTGAACCGGCAGAGCGTGCCAAAAAGCTGAAAATGCTGGAACAACGCGTCTATAATGAACATCAGACTCAGCTTTTCATTGAAACGCCTTATCGCAATAATAAGATGATAGAGGATATTCTTCATAACTGCCGTCCGCAGACCAAGCTCTGCATTGCGGCGAACATTACTTGTGAAGGGGAGTATATCAAAACCAAGACCGTGAGGGAGTGGCAGGGCAAGACTCCCGACCTTTCTAAGATTCCTTGTAATTTTTTCTCTTGTATAAATAATAGCTTCCAGGTGCTCGAATTCATATTCCAGGCAACTGCTGAAGAAGTTCCGTCCCAGGTTGTGTTCCATTTGCTGGAATGTCCATAGCTTTCCCCCCTTGAAATTCTTATTGCATAGGATGGAGTCATCGTCCAGGTCTAGTGTGAAGAGATAGACCAGGCGGTTGGTGGCTTCATTCTCAAAATGATACATGAAGTTGAAGTGCAAATGGTCTAATGGGGCGGTGGGAAGCGTTTGTCGTAAAATTCTGTGTGCGCCTTGTTCCAATGTTTCTCCATATATCAGGTAACCCTCCATCAGCAAGTCGATTTTATCTTTCTCGAAAAACGTTGCATTTGGGGCGGGGAGGAGAAACAGCATGCCGTGTGAGGGCAACGGCAATCCGGATGACCGGATTGATATAGTCGTTTTTCCGGTTGATGGCCTCTGAGGCGATGGCTTTCCCATGACATCTCCTTTGGTATTGACTATCGGTACGAAAACCGTGTGGTTCATCACTATATTGAAATAGAAAATGCCGAACTGATTGAACAGAATGCCTGATATAAAGACGAGGGGAGGCGCCACATAAAACAGAATGTGGCGGGTAGTGTCTCCCAAAGGGTAACTGACCAGAACCGCCAAGAAGATAATCAGAAAATGCAGCAGGCTTATGATAAGGATTACGCGTGAGGATACGATGGCGGCTTCTGCCCCTTGTGCAAAAAGTTGCTTACAGCATTTCTGTGTCTGGGACATGTGGAAGGGATCAGAGAAGGTACCAGTGGCCGCGGCCTTCCTGGTAGCGGCATTTCCAAATTCTTTATCCGCCATATCACGGAATTTGACAGGAATCACAGAGCGCTTTTTGTGCGCGAGGAAGAGGAGATTCTCCTGGTGCCGGAAAAATAGAGACGGGCTGAAACGGTCCTTCGTATCCCATTGCGGGAGCGGAGGGCCGTTTTTCATTTTTCGGCGATTCCCCGTTATAATGTGACACCTGTCATATTACCGCCGATTTGGCAATGGTATAATGATCCTATAGAATCAATGGAACGTTTGAAAACAATCGGAAGCTTTAAGAAAGGACAGGATCATATGGAACAGAACCGGGTACTGGATGTGCTCACATCCAAAGAATTAACGTATGAGCAGAAGGTATTTTCACTGGCGAAGGAAGCGGAAGACAGCCTTTCCGTACTGGACATTCCGCCGAAGACCAGGCAGTATTTTGAGACAGGCGCGCTGAATGATTTGTTTGAGGGACATGCGCCCTACCGCCC
>ENA-OQJP01000547-OQJP01000547.1-human-gut-metagenome-genome-assembly--contig:-NODE-547-length-10086-cov-1.728487_pt1 | contig 10086 bp, 16 predicted proteins | sample MGYA00242611_ERZ504778 | MGnify/ENA primary metagenome ERZ504778 (study PRJEB26092, sample SAMD00036349) | human gut metagenome | host: Homo sapiens | study: EMG produced TPA metagenomics assembly of...
TATTTTAGAAGAAACTAATAAAATCGTTGAAAAGCTATAATATTCCTAAAAGAATTAATTGAAATAGAAGTTACTGAATCCATTGGATCAATTGATTCTGCTAGTTTTAAAAAAATATTGTTAATCAATTTTTAGCTGAAGGATATAAAATTGCTTTAGATGACTTCGGTGCTGAATATAGCAATATTTATATACTATACTCGCTGCACTTTAAGCTCACTTAAACTTGATCGAAAGATCGTAAGCGATATTTATCATGATCACCGTGCTAAATTAGTAATCAAAAATATCATTAATACGTGTCAACAATTAGATATAACTTGTGTCGCTGAAGGAGTAGAAACTAAAGAACAGCTAAAAGTGTTAAAAGATTTATCTTGTGATGTTATTCAAGGCTATTATCTTAATAAGCCTTTATCTGAAGATGATTTCAAAAAGATTTCTGGCATCACTAACCCCCATTGACACTAAAACAAAGATAATCCTAAGATAGTTTTTTAGTTCTAAAGCAGATGAGCATAAAACTAATTTACGTGATTATCTTTTTTTATAAATGCATCATAGTTAAATACCCTGTATCAAAAAATTTCTATTTTATTGATTTTAATACATTCTTTTATCTTGCTTAAATACTAATTATAAAAGTCATCACTATTGATGACTTTTTCACATATATTTTTAAATCTATTAAAATTAAATTTAGATTTCAAGTTCTAATTATTCATTGATAATTTCATGCATTACTTGTGGAATCAAATCAATTAATTTACTAGGTAATACTGTATAAGAATTATCCCCTATTACATCCCCACAGCTGCCATGTAGATAAGTTCCTAAAATAGCTGCATTTTTAGGTGTATAGCCTTGTCCAACAAAACTAACGATCATCCCAGCTAAAACATCTCCCATTCCAGCCGTAGCCATCGCCTTATTAGCTGTAATATTACGATATGTCTCTCGACCATCTGTAATTAATGTGTTAGGACCCTTTAAAACAACAGTAACACCATATTTTCGAGCAAAACCACCAACTTTATCAATCATATCTAATTCATCATCATAAGCACACAAACGCTTAAATTCACCAAAATGAGGTGTTAAGATAATAGGAACGGGGCACTCTTTTAATAAATCTAAATGTTTAGCTGCAATCGTCAAACCATCAGCATCAATTACGATTGGACAATTGGCATATTGTAAAGTATCAATTACATACTGCTCGCTTTGTTCATTTAACCCTAAACCTGAACCAATCAAAATTGCATCACGGTCATAAAAAAGTTCTTGTTCCAGTTTACTATTACGAAGTTTAGAAGTACATTCAGGAGTAACTATTGCTAGCGCATCAATTACTTTTTCACTTGAACAAACACATACAACACCACTTCCACTATAAACCGAGGCTTTTGACGCTAATAAAGCAGCTCCTCGATAGTAATCACATCCAGTTAAATGTAAAATCTTGCCATAGATTCCTTTATGTCCATAATAAGCACGCGGTTTTAAATGATATTTGATCCATGATGGACTAACCAATTTAGCAAGCCCCTGCTCCTGACGTAAATCTTTAGCATCCAATATTTCAACTGCAATCTCTCCTGTATACATATGACACTCTTCATTTAAAAAAGCCTGTTTGATTGCTGTTAAAGTAATTGTCTTACTAGCACAAATCACATTACCATAAGGTATTCCTGTATCAGGATTTAATCCAGTTGGAATATCAATTGCGATGATGTCTATATCATATAAATTATTAATTTCTTCAATTAATATCCTAGCTACTCCACGAACTTCACCATTTAATCCGAAACCAAACATTGCATCAATTACCACATCTGCTTTTTGTGCATCACTTATAAATAAAGATATATCTTCTTCATCCATAAAAGTAATTGGAACTTCCATCTCTTGCGCTTGCTCAATATAAAAATTATTTGCTTGAGAAAATTTATTAAGGGTTCCCAAAACAGTATAAACTTCACATTTTCGTGCTTCGAATATGTAGTTTAATCCCTAAACTTAACCATCAGCTCCATTATTCCCGGTCCACAACAATCACGATATTATTATAACCCAAACAATGCGGTAAAATGGCATTACTAGCTTTATCCACTAGTTCTTCGATTGAATATCCCTCATTTAATAAAGCCTGATCGTAAGCCTTCATTTGTCTACTTGTTGCAACATACATATTATCACCATTACTTTCTCTATAAAATCTTATGTTTATATTATAAAGCAATTATTCATAAAAACCTACTTAGAAGCAAAAAAATAAAAAAGCAGATTTCTACACTCTGCTTCTAGGACGCTCATCCATTATCTCTTGATAAATCATTGTAACAATATTATGTGGATTAATATTTTGGTCTAACAGACGTTCCAGCATGATCATCATTTTTCCATCATTAATAGTACAGATAATATTCGCTTTTTCAATATTTTGAATATCACATATATATGGAAAAAATTCATTGATTTTTGTATTGATTCCATAATGATGATTAGAACGGCTATATAAATAAATTATCTTATCACCATTACAATCCTCAAAAACACTTCCGCGAGGATAATTAAAAACATTTTTATACTGCTTAACTTGCTTTCTTTTTGTTCATGCTTATATTTTCGTTATTTCATATACTATTTCAATATGTTTTGGTGATAGCATATTAACCAGCTCATAAGATTTTTTACAATCAAATATAATCGTTTCACTGTAATCAAATTCATATCGTAATGCTGCTTCACGAACAAACTTAGTCTTATTAACATATAAGTTTGAATTATCTGTTTGATAAATATAATATAATTGATCACCCACTCTAATAATATCACCAACGCAATAAATAATCGGAACATCAAAATGAATCAATCCCTCTAGGTAGCGTGAATTAACAATCAGTTTTCGCTCAATCATTATTAAATTATTAATTCCAATCCGATTGTAAATATCTCGAAAATTAGTTCGCGGAATCTTATAAGTGTTTGTTAAATAGACATATGTATTTTTACGATGGTCATATATATTCTTATCAAGCTTAAATGTAGCTAAATAACGGGACTTTTGTTTTGTAGAACAATAATACCCATAAAAATAATTTTCGTCCTTAGCAACGACCAAATAGGGCCTAATTCGATGACTTTCTTCTATACGTTCTAACTCATCATTACTTAACGGCATCAAAGCCCATACTAGATTTCCTATCGCCACTTCATTATATTTATCTTTCAACAATTGGCGTAAGATCTATAATTTCCTCTTTTTCTAGTCTACTAAAATACTTTAATAATCTTTTAAACAATTTCATCTTCCCACCCCAAGATAATTATATACCCAACAATCAAAGAATACAAAAAGATTATAGAAGCATTAATCCTATAATCTTTTTGTTACTCATTATATAATTGAAAAACGAACTGAAGTGAGGGTACAGTTCGTTCTTTCTATATTTATATCTTATTTTCAGCAATTGTTGCATAATTAGCAACAATGTAATCTACAACTGGATTACTTCCCCAAGTTTTAATAGCTGAAGCTGTTGCTTGAATCGTATTTGCAGTTACTGTTAATTTATAATTAGCATCATCATATCCGTACTTACCTTTTTCGGTAGTTGTAATTCTTTTTTTGTTCCATTTTCATCAGTTGTTACAACCGTAGTAACACTCTTATCAGTTACATCTAATAGTGGATTTAAAGTAACGTTATCTAATAATAAAGCTGAACTATTACCACCTTTGATTGCTCCCATATAATAATAAGTTCCTTCATATTCAACCCATTTACCTGCTTGTGCCGCCAACTCTATATCATCAGTATATTTCACAACATTTGGCAATGCCAATAAAGCCGCATTTTGTGTTAAACCATTTTCATCAGTAAATGTATTGCTTAAAGTTTCATCACCGCGAGTCCATGACTCTGTTAATGTTGCTTTAACAACTACATCAACATTACCACTGTTTTTTACTGTTACATCTTTATTTACTTCAACTCCTGGTAACCAATCAGTTGGTGGAGTAAATTCTTCTTCAATTGTAGTATCATATTTTGCTGTTTTAAATTCATTTGTTTTTGTCAATTCCTGACTAAAATACGCTAACGACCCAACTACTCCTACTGTTAATGCTAATAATAATATTCCACCTAAACTTTTTTATTTTTCATTCTTCTTCACCTTTCCTTTTCTTTATTGTTGTTCAGCAATCGTAGCAAAATGATCGGCTAAATACACAGCCATCACATTATCACCAAACGCATCCCTAATTGCTGCTTTTGAAGCTTGGACTGTCCGCGCTTCAACTGTCAAAGTATAATCTGCGCTATCATATCCATATTTTCCGTATTGATATTTTTAGTTACAGTTGTAGTCCCTTGTTCATCTGCTTCAACGACTGTATGACTGCCGCTAACTGTTGCATCTAATAACGGATTCATCTTCACACTATTTAATAATCCATTTGATGCTTCATCTTCACCAATTACACCTAAATAGTAGTAATAATCACCATAATGAATCCATTTATTATGATAATCTGCTAGATTATCTTTAACATCTTCATATTCATAAACCATATTTTGAACAAAATTTTTAATTGCCGCATCATGTGAAATGCCGTTTTCATCAACGAATGAATTTGGTAAAATTTCACCTTCCTCGCTCAAGATTTTATCTGGATCATTAGGATCCATCAGATTTTCACTACGTTTCCATAGCTCAGTTAATTTTGCTCTTACCACAATATCAACGTTTCCAGTATTTTTAACTGTAACTTTTTTATTAATTTCAACACCTGGTGCCCACTTATCAGTTGGAATAAATTCTTCTTCGATCGTTGTATCATACTTTGCCGTCTTAAGTCTAATTTTCAACAGTTAAGTCTCTAGAAAAGTAAGCCAATGTACCTACAACCAATACAATTGCAGCTAATGAAATAAGGGCAGATAGGCTTTTCTTATTTTTCATTTCTATCACTCACTTTCTTTTTAATCTAATAATGCATACGTTTCAGGAACTACAGTTTCAAAAGCGGTTCCTGCGACTGCTTGTTTATTAGCTTGATAAACTTGAACTGTAATCGTTAAAGTATAGTTGGCACTAGCATACTTACCATTACCAGTTACAACTGTTTTATTGTAAGTTGCATTATTGGGAATGCCTGTATTTGGGGCAACTGCCCATCCTGTTTCAGGATTATTAGTTATTTTGCTTGGTTCACCAGTTGTCATCGTCGAATAATATACTACTGTTTTCTTAGTTTCAGCAAAATCGACATCTCCACTTAACATGATTGATTTTAAAAACTTATCCTCGGCTCTACCACCCGAAGAAATTATTCCGTCATAATAGAAATATCCATCACTATTTGAATATATCCATTTATTACCATATTCTTTTTCAACAACACTAGCTCTTGGATCAGCACTTGTAACTGTAATATCTTCACCATCAGCTGTTTTCCATGTTTCACTCCACATTGCTCGAGAAACAATATTACCAGTTCCAGTATTTTCAACACCTACTTCTTTAGTAACTTTATCTCCGGGTTCCCAATTATCTTTTGGTGTAAATTTTTCCACAACTTCTGACTTAAACTGTCCAGTTTTTAATTTGTTATCAACATTCGTTGTGCTATTATAATAAGCAACTGCCCCACCTATACTAAAAATGCTGATAACGAAATAATTGCAATCAAACTCTTTTTTCGTTTCATAATTTTCGTACCCCTTTCTCAAATATTTAATAACCGATATGTGGTATTAATAACCAACAAATATACTTTTGTCATATTACAACATTATTATAAATAATCATGGTTTGCTTCTGGTTATATTTCACTTTCCTTAATATTCTATTTTAATGTTTTTATTGAATCTAAAAATCAATAATTGTCTTAACTTATAAAGAAAAACACTCCAACAATTGTTAGAGTGTTCGTGGCTTCATTAGTTGTTTACTGTAGGTAATCCATTCAAGAAATTTTTTACAGTTTGATTTGTTGCATCAGTGATCCAAGTTGCAGCAGCTTCTTTATTAGCTTGTGAAACTTGAGCAGTAATTGTTAATGTATACTCAGCGTTATCATATAAACCATTTGATTTAACTTCAGCACGTTTAAATGTCGCTTTAATATCGTTATTTTCATCATCTAATGCTTTAAATTCTTCTTCAGAAATTTTTACCCATTGAGTTTTTGAGTCAGTTCCAATTGATGTTTTATCCGGTTCAGTTGCTGCAGTTGTATAATAAAAGTTTTTAATATCTGTTCCAACTACATCAGCACTATTTTTTAAAGTAATTGAAGTTTAGGAAATTTTCTGTATGTCCATTTACTCCAATCATCTCATTATAATATGCCCATCCATCATTACCGTCAACCCATTTATCGCTCATACCATTTTTATCAACAACACTTTCATTATTAGTGTCTGGATAAGCTACTGCTTTAAATTCTTCTCCGTTGCGTGTCCATGATTCTTCCCATTTAGCACGTGCTACTAAAGCATAATCTCCTGTATTATCAACTCGTACCTCTTTTGTAACAGTTGCTCCTGGATTAAATTCTTTAGGTGTAAATTTTTCGACAATATCAGAGCCAAACCCTTTTGTTTTTAATTTATTGTCAACTGTATGTGTTTGAGTAAAATATGCTAGAGTTCCTACAACTACCAATGCCCCTGATAATACAATTGATGCCACTACGCTTTTCTGTTTTTCATGATTTCCACTCCTTTTATTTTTATTTCATTTTACAAATCAATGATAACAATTGATGGTTTGCTTCTGGTTATATTTATAACTCTTATTCTATTAATATAACTATCGAGAAAACTTTTCTTTTACAATTAACAGTATATCTTATTGTTTTTCCGGTTATATTCACAAACGAAAAATAAATATTCAAAAACAAAAAGAGATGTATAAAAATACATCTCTTTCACGATTTAATCAATAGAAACTAATTGTCCATTTTCAACAATAATTGAATCCCAATTTTGCGTAGCAACTGCATTAGCACCGTCATCTGCTTGTACACCATTAGCAGTGATTATAATCTTAGATTTAAGATTAGCATATGACATTGTTTCCTCATGTGAGGTAAAATTATTTTCAATAATAAATGATTTAAATAAATTGACAGTCTCATTAGATTTTAATGGCATCTTTAGATAGTAATAAGATTTACCCTTTTCCCAGTAGCTTTATATATCCATTTATCTTCATCAATTCCACGAATTACAATTTTATCAGGATCTTTATCACTCAAGATATTTCCATCTTCATCCATCCATACCTTTTCAACCGTCACTCTTATGAAAGCATCTAGTTCCTCTAGTATTTTTTATATCAACAATTTTAGATTTTTCTTGTCCAATCACTACTGGATCATCATACTTAATTCCATCTTCACTCACAGAGGCATCGGGATTAGTTGAGCTTTCGATAACATCTATTCCAAATTCACCAATTCTAATCCGGTTCTTAGTCTCATCACTATCTGTAAACCATGCCAGTGTGGCGGATACAGCAAGTACACAACCTAGCAAAACTATTAGACTCATTATGGTTCTTTTCTTTTTACTCATCTCGCTACACTCCTATCTTTAGACTGTCACTTTTCTTTTTCATCCGCTACAAGGTTACTCAAAACAATATTTAATAACAATATTCCACCAATAATTGCTACCGCAATATATTTTGCTGATGAAGCAAAGATCGTTCCAACAACAGGGAGGCAGAATTCTAATGTCTTTCCGGCTACATTTTGATATTCTACCGGATTTGTATCATTAGTTGGATTTGCATCGCCTTTTGTAACAAAAGTTTGTGAAATTTCGTTTTTCACTATCACTCGGTGAGTAACTAATGTATCATCATCTACTCGAAATGTGATTGCATCGTTTTCTTTAATATCCTCAAAAGAAGCAGCTTTGTAATAGATCAAACTTCCAACTGGATATGTGGGTTCCATACTTCCAGATAATACAACTACAGGCTTGTAGCCAACTACCATAGGAGCAAGTATAAGCACTAATGCTATTATCACTACATAACATAATATTGATAAATAGCTAACCACTTTCTTAAATATCTTCATAACCTGCCTCCTATCCTAGTTATTAAAAATCTTCTCCAGATTTCTGTTGATTACTATTACCCTTATAATCACTCCATGTTACATTATTTCCAGAAATAGCAGCAGTTTTACCAAAGGTGCTTTGTGCCCCTTCAGTTGTAGCTTTACATGATTCTAAATTAAATGTAATTTGATAGATTATTCCTGAATAATCCACCGCATGAGTATCATTTGAAACTTGCTCCGATAAAACCAGACTATCCAAAATGATATTAGTTGTTGTATTAGCTTTTAATACTTTAGTGTAATAGAAATAGCCGTCATTTCCATCCACCCATTCATCTTGCCAGGCAGATGTCCATTTCTTTTCAACACTATCAACGTCACCATTTACAAAATCACCATTTTGATTGATCCAGCTTTGACTGTAACTTACCCTGATTAAAGCATCAATTTCACCACTGTTGGCAAATTTAACCTTTTTATCAACGGTTTCTCCTGGTAAAAATTGTGAATCTTGATTAAATTTTTCAATCAATTCAATCTCCGGTTCTTGCGTTGCCATTTTGTTTTCTACATTGACGGTACTATTATAGTAAGCACTTGTATATCCAATCGCAACAATCAAACATACTGAAGCAAAGATTAAAGTTACCTTCGTCTTTTTAATTTTAAAAATTTCACTTTATCTTCACCTCCATTTAATTCCAAGTAATTACATTGTTAGAAATAACTTTAAAATCACGACCAAAGTTTGCTTGTACTGCTCGATGGTTAACACTATCGTCATCACTATACTGTACTGCTTCACTAACAAATTTCAAAGTATAATCTGCTGTTTGATAAATTTCGGCATAATTGCTATCAAATTTAAGACTAGTTAAAACTTTAGCTGTCATTTCATTAGCTGGAAGAACTTTTTTTATAATAATACCAGCCATCACCACCATCAAACCAGTCATTTTGCCATGCTTCAGTCCAGTTCTTATTAACAACTTCATTGCCATCAACTAACCCAGAAATAACCTTGCCATCAGCATCTTTCCAAAACTCCGCATAAGAAACTCTTAGAAAGACTGGTGCTGTTCCAGTATTTTTGAATTGTACTTCTTTTTCTACTTGATCAAACCAGTCTACAGTTGAATCTTTGTCAAACTTTTCTACTACTTCAGTATCCACTGTTGGTGTCTTAATATTATTAGTGACAGATGCACTTAGTTTTGACCATGCGTAGATTCCGCCCACTGCAGTAAGACAGACTGTCACCACTACCATCAATACCATCAATGGTCGTTTCATTTTAATTCTACCTAAATATTTCATTGCGTCATCCCTCACCTTCTTTATTAATTACCAACTTTTATTTCTGCAGCTTCTAAATCAGTAGTTACACCATCCTTATATCCTTGCACAGTTAACTGTGGTTCTCCTGCATCAGCCACAATATTTCTAAATTTAATTCCTTCAATTACAAATTTTCCAGTAGTTTCATCAATAATATCTTTCCATTCAATATAAGCATTAGTACCACTGCCACCTAGCTTACCACCTTGAGCATCAATTACCTCAAACTTATTAGCATCATATTTTACTCGAATATCAACATCGGTATCCATTGTTGTAATACTTGTAAAAATACTATTAAATGCATTTTCCATCGCACTACTGTTATTTGCTTTTGTATAATGTCCTTCACTAGCTAAACGCGTTAAGAAACTATCAAATAATGATGAATTATTGGAATTAAGACCAATCGTAAAAATCGTCTTACCTAAACCTTTACCAGAACGATTAGTTCTATTGCCTGCATCATTAGAATTATTGTTACTACGATTTTTAGTAATATCATCATTTTTATGACCATAATACTTTGATCCATTACTACTTTCAATGTAATTATTGATTCCTGTTAAATTTCCACTAAACTTAATAAATCAGCTTGATTTAAAGCCTCAGCTCCAACCCGATACCCATTATCATCATAATCATTATAACTAGTAT
>ENA-OQJP01000548-OQJP01000548.1-human-gut-metagenome-genome-assembly--contig:-NODE-548-length-10085-cov-1.792930_pt1 | contig 10085 bp, 10 predicted proteins | sample MGYA00242611_ERZ504778 | MGnify/ENA primary metagenome ERZ504778 (study PRJEB26092, sample SAMD00036349) | human gut metagenome | host: Homo sapiens | study: EMG produced TPA metagenomics assembly of...
CCTGAACCAGACTAATCCCGTCATAATAACTATTATTTTTGGAATCTCGATATCAATATTTTTAAGTTATTCTCTCTAGCCCCTTTAATGACTAGTTATCATGTTCCATATTTTACCTACCTTCTACCATCTTTAAGATTGCTGCTTTACTGTGCCCCCGTAATTGAAGATCATAAGCCCAATCTAATAGCTCGCTATACTTGGATGACGGTTCAATCCCTAACGCCTTTAAATCATATCCGTCAACTAATGGCAACTGAGCTTTGGTTGATAGCCGTGCCATCTTTTCTTTCATAACATAATCAAAGCGATTAATATTTTCATGTTCATCTTTGTATCTACCAAGTTTATCACATTTTGTGATTAAAATTAAGTCTTCAATCGTAACTATTCCATCAATTCCTTTAAGAATTTTAAAATAGCTATAATCCTTTGCTTCATTTCTGACCATATTCATTAAATGCATATGATAGAAAATCATTGTTTTAATATATTTTTGTAACTGTTTATCTGGGATAAATGCTTTTACTTCTTGATTAAAAATCTTTACCCCCGCTTCATTATGACCCGGAGCATGACCGTCTTTAGTTGTTACTGTAGCTTTACCAATATCATGTAATAAAGCACTCCACATAAAACCTAATGGATTACTTGTTTTATGGCAGCATAAAGCCGCTAAATCAGTTACTAATAAAGTATGCCGCCATACATCTCCTTCAGGGTGGTAATCAAGCCGTTGCATAGTTTTCGATAATACATCTAAACATGGCCACAAAGCCTTGATCTCCTTTAAAAAAGTTAACCCAAATTGAAGGCTGCTGGCTTAAGAGGAGCTTACTATATTCTTGAAATACCCGCTCTTTACTTAGTTTATCCAAACTTTTATTTTGTAACCATTTTTTTACACATTAATTTAGTCGCCGTCTCAATACAGAAATCAAGACGTGAAGCAAATTGTGCTGTTCTCAAGACTCTTAACGGATCTTCAATAAAAGTTGTTTCACTAACCATTCGTAATGTTCTTTTTTCAATATCTTCTTGACCATGAAAAAATCATAGATTTTTCCTGTCTTTATTTCATACATCAACGCATTGATTGTTAGATCACGTCGTGATGCCGCAACTTTTAAATCTAAATTTTGATTTACTGTAACATCAAAATCCTGATGACTCTCACCTGTCTTTATTTCCGTTCTCGGCAAAGCAAAATCAAAATTTGGTAAAACATCTAATTTTAAAATTCCGAATGATTTACCAATACTATTGACATTGCCATAATTAGCTAATAATTCTTCCAATTCATCGACACTAAGCCCATATACCTCAACATCTACATCATGATAATCAACCCTATTGTAGATCAACATATCCCGAACGATTCCTCCAACTAGAAAAGCTCTACCATGGTGCTCGTCTATATCCTTAAAGATCTTTTTAGCAAGTGGACTGAAAGTATACCTATTTTTCACCTTGAAGCTCCATGATGATATCGCGAAGTTCCATCGCACGTTCAAAGTCAAGTACCTTCGCTGCATCTTTCATTTGTTTTTCTAATTCTTGAATCATAACTTGTTTATCTTTCTTGCTTGCTTTCTTACCTTTTTTAACTAGACTTGCAGCATCATCGATGACCTCTTGACCACGAATTGCATCACGAATTTCCTTATGAATAGTTGTTGGGGTAATATTATGTTCTTTATTATAAGCATCTTGGATCTTACGACGACGATTAGTTTCTTCAATCGCATAAGCCATTGAATCAGTAATCTTATCACCATACATGATTACTTCACCATTACTGTTACGGGGCAGCCCGACCAATCGTTTGAATCAATGAACGGTTACTTCTTAAGAACCCTTCTTTATCAGCATCAAGAATACATACTAAACTTACTTCTGGTAAATCTAAACCTTCTCGTAATAAATTAATTCCGACTAAAACATCATACTTGCCAAGTCGTAGATCCCTTAGTATCTCGGTTCGTTCCAAAGTCTTTGTGTCACTATGTAGATAAGCTACCTTGATTCCAAGTTCTTTCAAATAAGCACTTAAATCCTCAGCCATTCGTTTAGTCAATGTTGTTATTAGAACTCTCTCATTACGATCTTGACGAATTTTGATTTCACTGATAATATCATCAATTTGATCCTTTGTTGGTCGTACTTCAATAACCGGATCAAGTAGTCCAGTTGGCCTAATAATTGTTCAACTACTTTATTTTCAACATGTTCTAACTCATAATCCCCAGGTGTTGCTGATACATAAATGACTTGATTTATAATTTTTTCAAACTCTTCGAAGCGTAATGGGCGGTTATCAAGCGCGCTTGGTAATCTAAAACCATATTCAACTAATGTCTCTTTACGTGAACGATCCCCATTATACATTCCTCGAACCTGAGGCAACATAACGTGACTTTCATCGACGATCATTAAAAAATCTTTAGGAAAATAATCAATCAACGTATAAGGGCGTTGTCCTTCATCACGACCATCAATATGCCGTGAATAGTTTTCAATTCCAGGACACATCCCCACTTCCCGCAGCATCTCAACATCATGGCGCGTTCGTTGTTCCAAACGTTCATGTTCTAGTAATTTAGTTTCTGCTTTGAATGTTTCTAAACGATTCTCTAATTCTGCCGTAATCGTATCACAAGCCTTTAAAATTTGTTCTTTTTTCGTTACATATCCATAAGCTGGATAGATCGTATATGTATTGTATACGCCCAAGACATGCCCAGTCAGAGGATCCACTTCACTGATTCTTTCAACTGTATCACCAAATAATTCAATTCTAATTAACCAGCTTTCAGTATGTCCTGGAACTATTTCAATGACATCCCCACGAACTCTAAATGTTCCTTTAGTCTGTTCAATATCATTGCGTTGATATTGCCGATCAACTAAATATGTTAGTAACTCTTTACGATCAATGTCTTGATCGACCCGCAGCGAAAAGATCATTTCTTTGTACTGTTCAGGATTTCCTAATCCATAAATTGAAGCAACTGAAGCAACAACAATGACATCTTCCCGTTCTATTAACGAATTCATTGCCGCACTGCGCAGCATCTCAATTTCATAGTTTGTTTTAGCATTTTTATCAATATATAAATCTCGCCCAGGAATATAAGCTTCCGGTTGATAGAAATCGAAGTTTGAATAAAATATTCAACTCTATTTTCAGGAAAAAATTCTTTTAATTCCGAATATAATTGTCCTGCCAATGTTTTATTGTGAGCCAAGACAAGTGTCGGTTTATTCACAGCAGCAATAACATTAGAAACAGTGAAGGTTTTCCCAGTACCGGTCCCTCCCAGTAAGACCTGTTCTTTTTTTCCTTCTTTAATTCCTGCAACTAATTGTTTAATTGCTTCCTCTTGATCTCCCATTGGAGAAAACGGAGAAACAAGCTTAAATTTTTGCATTGTAACACCTCCTATAAGTCCTTTCTATTATACCAAGAAAACAGCGAAGTTAAAAGAATTATGCCCATGATGAAAATAACTATGCCAGGCATAGTTATTTTATCAATTCCATTAATTTTTTATACTGATAATCATTATTTTCACTATTAGCATACATGATTACCGCAGCCTCTAATTTCTGCCGATCACTATTAGTATAAATACCATCAACAGTTAAATTATTAGCTTGTTCAAAATTGTTTTAAGGCTTCCACTGACTGTTGTGAAAAATATCCATCATTACGTCCACAGTCATAACCTAAAATACTTAACATTTTTTGCATTGAGGCAATTGCTGTACCAACACTATCATATCCCATATCAGTTTCCAGTGCTTTGGTATAAATACCACTTGTATCCGTATTACTTACAGAATAATCAGGTGTCAATCCTTTTCCATTTATCCATGTACCACTTGGTAATAACCATTTTGCATAAGTATATTTTAAGACTGATCCATCACTGAGCTGTTTTGCGTCTGCGCCGTTCCCTTACCATAAGTTTGATCCCCAACTAATTTATAATTCATTTTTCTTGTAATGCTCCTGCAACAACTTCTGATGCTGATGCAGTATTTCCATTTACAAGAATATATCCATTTATAAAATTATATTTTTGACAATCTTTAGCCTTGTATTTCTCGATTGCACCGTTTTTAGTTTCCATTTGAAAAAGCAGTTTATCTTCTTTCATAAATAAACTTAATACATCAGTGGCAGCTGTAAGATATCCTCCGCCATTATCTCGCAGATCTAAGACCAAAGTATCAATTTTTTCAGCAGTAAAAGTCTGTAAAGCTGCTTCAATATCATCAGCTGTAGTACTTCCAAAAGTATTAATTTTTACATAACCAAATTTTTTACCATCATTATCTCTTATTTCACTAGTTACCGCACTATCTACATTGGCTCGCTCTACTTCAACTTCTTGTTGTTCAGTATTACGTATAATTGTCAACTTAACTTTAGTATTCGCTTCACCACGAATTAAATCAGAAATTTCATCAGCACTCTTACCAGCAACACTATTCCCGTCAACGCCTGTAATAATATCTCCAACTTGTAAACCACTTTTTTCTGCTGGCGAATTTTTATACACCTGCATTACCATTGTACCTTCACTAACAGTTCGCTGTGCTACACCAATACCTTCATAGTTCCCATCAACGCTTTGGTTATATGTCTTAGATTCTTCATATGTAAAATATGAAGAATGCATATCCCCCAGCGATTCTACTAAAGCGGTAATAGTATTCCCTTTGATGTCAACATCCTTATCATTTAGGATTTTAACCAAGCTTCATCTAATATTTCATTAAGCTTCATCAATAATTGATTCTGCATTTTTTGCTAGTACTGTTAGTCGGAACTGTTTTTTTTTGCTACATAACCAGATACAAAACCAACTGCCAACAAACAATCATACAAACAATGAATAGGGTTTCTCTAATATGTTTGTTTTCTTTTGGCTTCAACTTTTGGCTCCGGATTATGATTTGGGCGAATAAAGTCTTCCATGTCTACACCTCACATTACTACATTTTAGCATAAAAAATTAATAACTTTTAGTAAAACTTAAAAAACATTATAAAATATTATGTGACAAATTTTAATCATACCCTGCTGCTCAACAATATTATTAGCACTATCAAGCACGGAATTATTGTATAGGAAAAGCAAAATATCTAGTTCACTGCAAATGATTTGATACTGTTTAATTACATTTTGATATAAATAATCATAAGTTTTTTACATCCTTTAGAATTCTTAATAACTTTATCATACATTCTCCAATTAGTTCTATTTTAAACTAAATTTTATTACTATATTAAAAAATATTATACAAAAAAGCTGAAAGTTTCGGAACTTTCCTAATACTTTCAACTCTAGTTTTAAAATATTCATTTATTCCTAAAACAATTCCCGTAACAATTTTATCTTGATAAGTACTGTCTCCTAATAACCTATCCTCATCTGGATTAGACATAAATCCCATTTCTACTATTGTTACAGGTACTTGACACCAGTTTATTCCACTCATCACATCAGTAATAATAACGCCACGATTTTTGCTGCCTGTTTGATTACAAATACTATTTACAACCGTTTTTGACAATCGTTGAGAAGCTGTAGCAATTTGACTACAATATGGATTAGATTCCGATGGTGCCATAGTTAAAGTTCCATGAATACTACTACTGTCATCACTATTACAGTGCAGTCGAATAAATGCTCCAGCATTATTTTATAGCAATCTCCGCACGCTGTTGATTAGAAATATTCACATCTTGACTTGTCCGAACCATAATTACTTGATAACCCGAATCTTCTAATTTTTTTGTAACTTTAATGCAACTTCAAGATTAATTGCTGATTCTAAATTACCTGTACTTATTCCCGTTGCTCCTGTTGTTACTTTAGCTTTTGTTTGACTAGCTCCAGGTCCAATTGGCTCTTTGTTGCTATCGCCACGTCGTTGATGTCCTGCGTCAATCACAATTACACGACTATCACCAACGATTGGTAATTGAACTGTTCGCAAAGATTCCGGAACAAGTACTTCGCCTTCTTTTTCAACAAATGCCGTTTGTTGAGCTTCAACTGCTTCAGTTTTGATTAATTCAGAATCATTATTTTGTTTACAGCCACTAAAACATAACATAATTAGGAAAATACTGAGCAATTTCTTCATTATTTCACCCACTCTTCCTCATTATATCCTAGATTAGCTATTAATAATTGCCTCTAATTCACCATCAATCATCTCTTTTAAAGTTTCACAGCTACGATCAAATTTATGTTGATCTACATTATTTAAATGCAGTGTCATGATCTTACTAATCCCTTGACGATTAATGATTGCAGGTACCCCGATATATAGCCCTTCTTGCTTATATTCACCTTGTTGATATGCAGAAACTGTTAATACGGCATTTTCATCACTTAAAATTGCTGTAATTAAACGATTTAAAGATAGACCTATACCATAATAAGTTGCATTTTTACGTTAATTATCTCATATGCAGCTTGTTGTACTTCTTTATAAATTTTATGCATCTCGTTCATATCGATATTCATTTCCACAATATATTCCATCATACTCTTGCAGCCAATATAAGTATTCATCCATGGTACAAATGAAGAATCACCATGTTCACCTAATATATACGCATGAATATTTGTTGAGGAAATGTTCAAATATTCACTTAATAAATAACGTAATCTAGCTGTATCTAAAATAGTCCCACTACCAATTACACGGCTTGTTGGTAATCCTGATACTTTTTGGACTACATAACTCATCAAATCAACAGGATTACTTGCAACGATAATAATTCCATCAAATCCACTAGCCATAATTTGCTCAGTAATAGATTTCATAATTTTTGCATTAACACTAGCTAATTCCAATCTTGTTTGATTTGGTTTTTGAGCAGCTCCAGCAGTAATTACAACAATATCAGCATCTTTACATTCATCATAACCACCAGCTTTAACCTTTAAACTACTTTTACTATATGGTAGACCGTGGCTAATATCCATTGCCTCTCCAATTGCTTTTTCTTGATCCACATCTATTAATACAAGTTCATCAATACCACCAGTATTTAAAATAGAATATGCCATTGACATTCCTACAAAACCAGTCCCTACTAATACAACCTTTTTCAAATCATCATCTTGTCTCATTGTTAGTTCCTCCTTACAAAACCATAATAGTATTTATTACTAAAATTGTCATTTGATATGCTCTATTAATTTATTGTACTCATTTATTATAAAATTAAACCAGGATAACAATTCTTTAGTCATAAAATTTCTTACAAATTAATAAGTGGTAACGAATCTTTCTAAATCCATGATAGTATAATAAAAGGTTATAGTATTATTTAATAACATACTATAACCACTATCTTTTAAATAGATTCTTTTTCAACTATAAATAATTTATTTTGTAACCAAAAAGGGTTCTTACTAATTAAGAACCTCTTAATCTATAGCATTACTAATGAGGCTATATAACCAACCACTAAAGCAATAACATACGAAATAAATAATATTTTAAATGTGTCTTTTTATTCTCATTATATTTTATTAAAGCTAATGTTCCTACACCGGCACTTGTCGTTAAACCTGTCAGTAATGCACCAAAACTTAAACCACCGGACACATATAATTGTGTCAGTATAACTGAACCAGCACAATTAGGGATAAAACCAATAACTCCCGCAATGATTGGCTGGAAGATCCAATTTGTTTTTAAAAGGTTGGTTACTGTTTCTTCACCAATCCCCGCAATAATTAATGTAAAGACGATATTTGTTAATAAAATAAAGATAAAAATATTGAGTGTATGTCGTAAAGCCGGTAACCAAATACCATTTTGACAACCACAATCACAAGGCTCTACTTGTAAATATTCATAATCATCATGACTTCGATGATTCAAACGATCTACTACATAACCGGTAACTGTACCTAAAACAATTTTTAAAACAATTAAAACAACTAACATTTCCCATAAATCAGGATGTACTACTAAAATAGCCAAAGCTTCATCACTTGTGGCAATAAAGATTGATAATAAAGTTCCCATTGTCAAGTAACGCATCGAATATAATCGGGCCGCAATAACTGAAAAACCACACTGAGGGATACTTCCTAAAATCGCTCCGATAAAAGGACCGACTTTTCCAAACTCCATTACCTTATTGACAACATCACGATTAGATATGTATTCTACTAATAAGCAGGCCAAAAATAATACTGGTACTGTCATCAGGGATTCTTGAATTGGTTCTAATAATATTTCCATTAAATCACTCCTATCTCAATTGTTAGACTAGCATAACTTTTATATAGACTTTGTTTAGTTTACCATATTCTTATATAATTTCAAACTTATTTCTCTATTATACGCTCAATTATACAAAAATAAAGCGCTGTTTTTGTCTTAACATAATATTTATAATCCTTATCTTGATGATTTAAGAAATATTAGCTAAAATGGAATCATTAAATAACAAAGGGATCGAGAATAATGAAAATACAAAAAAGCAGTTAAATAAATAAAAATGATTGTTTGTGATCTTGATGGCACACTGTTTAACCATAAAAAGAAATATCATCAGCTACAATCACTTATTTAATTAAATTACAAGAAAATGGTTATACTCTTGTTCTTGCAACAGGTCGCTTCTTTTATGAATTAAAGCCATACATTGAACAATTACAGCTGGAAAAATATCATGGCTATGTGATTTGCTGTAATGGAATAGAGATTTATGATCTTACTCACAATAAGTGTAGATCTTTTTCTTTTTTAGAACAAATAGAAATTAACGAACTACTTCAATTAGCCCTTTATTACCGGTTAAATATACGTGCTAATTTTTGATCATAAATATCAAATGATTTTAAATAATTGGCTATACTTTTTAATCCCCTTGATTCGAATATTTACTAAACGTTATCCCGACCTCACTTTTTATAAAAATACTGCTGTAGTACCTTGGAATAAACTTGGAAAAATTTGTTTACTTTCTTCACCTAGAAAATTAAAGCTTTTTGAAGCTGCTGCACAAACAAAATTTCCTGGACTATATCAATATTATTACACCAACCCTTACTGTGTTTGAAAGTTGTTTAAAAGCAGAAGTCAATAAATGTTATGCTGTAAAATATTTATGTCAGTTAAATAATTTAAATTTAGAAAATGTCTTAGCTTTTGGAGATAGTGGTAATGATGAAGAATTATTAAACAATGCCGGTATTGGGATTATTATGAAAAATGGTCTTTCCTCATTAAAGAAAAAAGCTACCTATCTTACTTTCAAAAATAATCGACATGAGGGTGTCTTAAATATGTTAGAATATTTATTTGATGATCTTATTAAAGATAAAAATTAGGCTAACAGCCTAATTTTTTATGACAACCGATTTTTAAAATCACAATAATTGAATTCTTTGATTATTTTAAGTTTTTCTTTTTGTTTTAAAACAATACTAGGTAAGTTCATCCCATTAAAAGTATTATTTTTTACCATTGAATAAATTGCCATATCTTTAAACCATAACTGTTGTCCTACCTGTAAAGGCTGGTCAAATGAATAATCACCAATAATATCTCCAGCTAAACAAGTTGGTCCTCCTAAGCGATATGTGTATGTTTTAACATTTGGTAGTGCACTATCGATAATTTCTGGTCGATACGGCATCTCTAATACATCTGGCATATGACAAGCTGCTGAAGTATCCATAATTGCGATAGCCATACCATTGTGGATAATATCTAGAACACTGGAAACTAGAAACCCAGCATTTAAAGCCACAGCTTCACCTGGCTCTAAATATACTTGTACTTGATATTTTTCTTTTATTTCATTAATAATTTTTATTAATTTTTCAAGATCATAGTCTTTACGAGTAATATGATGACCACCACCAAAATTCAACCATTTCATTTGTCCTAAATACTTACCAAATTTTTCTTCAACAGCCCTAATAGTAGTTATTAAATCATCGCTGTTTTGTTCACATAGAGTATGAAAATGCAGTCCCTCTATTCCCTCAAGCAGTTCTTCCTTAAAGTTTTCTAATGTTACCCCCATTCGTG
>ENA-OQJP01000549-OQJP01000549.1-human-gut-metagenome-genome-assembly--contig:-NODE-549-length-10084-cov-2.061163_pt1 | contig 10084 bp, 12 predicted proteins | sample MGYA00242611_ERZ504778 | MGnify/ENA primary metagenome ERZ504778 (study PRJEB26092, sample SAMD00036349) | human gut metagenome | host: Homo sapiens | study: EMG produced TPA metagenomics assembly of...
CGGGAGCGGACCGCGGTATCTTGGTGAAGAATATAAATTATAAATCATAAATCATCTCAACGTGAAGATTTCACAGCAACTGAAAAGAGAAGAATATTGCCGAATACCTTATATTATATGTGGCAAGTGGAGGATTTGCTTCGTGCTAACAAGTGCGATATAGACCTGATTCGCAGCAATGTCATCTCCCGTTATCCTGCCGAAGAACATGCGGCTCTGGAGGAGTGGTACGGCAATCTTGCCGATATGATGCGTGCCGAGGGGGTGACGGAGAAAGGGCATTTGCAGATTAACCGCAACGTTATCCGCAACCTTACGGACCTGCATGCCGATTTGCTGGCTTCCACGAAGTATCCCTTTTATAATGCGGCATATTTCAAAGCGTTGCCTTTTATTGTGGAATTGCGGCAAAAGAGCGGACAAACGGAAGAATCCGAATTGGAGACCTGTTTTGAGGCGCTTTACGGCATACTGCTGCTGCGTTTGCAGAAAAAGGAATCAGCCAGGGCACTGCCAAGGCGATAGAAGCCATCAGCAGTTTTCTTCCCTGCTTGCCAATTATTACGACAAAGAGAGGAAAGGCGAGTTGAAACTGGATAATGACTGACGGAATGTCTGCATGAAGCAGGGTAATAAGTCGGGTAATAAATAGAAAACTGAAAATAGTCAACGTACCTGTGTGTTGAAGATAAAAGAGGTATCATAACCATAGGGAATAAATAGTAACTGTTAAGATGAATATATTAGTAACCGGTGCCAACGGTCAGCTTGGCAATGAGATGCGGGTGCTCTCTGCTGAAAATCAGCAACACACTTACTTTTTTACAGATGTGCAGGAACTGGATATATGTGATGAACAGGCCATACGTGCATTCGTGACCGATAATCGGGTGGATGTTATTGTGAACTGTGCCGCTTATACGGCAGTGGACAAGGCAGAAGACAATCCCGAACTTTGCGATAAACTGAACCATATAGCTCCCGGCTATCTGGCTGCCGCCGCCGAGGCTTGCGGTGCTGCCATGATACAGGTCTCGTACCGGATTACGTGTTCGACGGAATCGGCCATATTCCTTATACGGAAGAAGTCACTCCTTGCCCCAACTCCGTTTACGGCTCTACAAAACTGGCAGGTGAGCAGGCTGTTATGGAGAAGTGCAGCCGTGCGATGGTTATCCGTACGGCATGGTTATATTCCATTTACGGCAATAATTTTGTAAAGACCATGATTCGTCTGGGTAATGAACGCGAGCGGTTGGGAGTTGTTTTCGACCAAATCGGTACGCCGACTTATGCCAACGATTTGGCACGTGCCATCTTTGCGGCTGTCAATCAGGGCATCGTCCCTGGTATTTATCATTTCAGTAACGAGGGAGTATGCTCCTGGTATGATTTTACGGTGGCCATTCACCGCATGGCGGGCATTACCTCGTGTAAAGTCAGCCCGTTGCATACGGACGAGTATCCGGCCAAAGCTCCGCGTCCTCAGTATTCCGTATTGGATAAGACGAAGATTAAAAAGACTTTCGGTATCGAGATTCCCCATTGGGAGGATAGCTTGCAGGTCTGCATCGATAGGCTGGCGCAGTAAGCAAAATAATACTTATTTGAATATTATACCTTATATATATGGCAAGTAATCAAGAAATAGCGAGAAGACGAACCTTTGCGATTATCGCCCATCCGGACGCCGGTAAGACATCGTTGACTGAAAAGCTGCTGCTGTTTGGCGGTCAGATTCAGGTGGCGGGTGCGGTAAAGAGCAACAAGATAAAGAAGACGGCAACGTCAGACTGGATGGATATTGAAAAACAGCGTGGTATCTCCGTAACCACTTCCGTAATGGAGTTCGACTATCACGATTATAAAATCAATATCCTCGATACTCCGGGTCACCAGGACTTTGCCGAAGATACTTACCGCACACTGACGGCGGTGGACAGCGTTATCATCGTGGTGGACGGTGCGAAAGGTGTGGAAACACAGACACGCAAGCTGATGGAAGTCTGCCGCATGCGCAACACTCCGGTGATTATCTTCATCAATAAGATGGACCGTGAGGCAAAAGACCCGTTCGACTTGCTGGATGAGCTGGAGGAGGAACTCTCCATCCACGTCCGCCCGCTGACGTGGCCTATCGAGAGCGGTCCCCGTTTCAAGGGAGTTTACAACATCTATGAACGCAATCTCAATCTTTACCAGCCTTCCAAGCAGGTGGTGACGGAAAAGGTGGAAGTAGATATAAATACGGAAGAACTGGATAATCAGATCGGTTCGGCACTGGCGGACAAGCTGCGCGGCGAACTGGAACTGATAGACGGTGTGTATCCCGAATTTCAGGTAGAGGAGTATCTGAAAGGTGAACTGGCCCCCGTGTTCTTCGGCTCCGCCCTGAACAACTTCGGTGTGCAGGAGTTGCTGGACTGCTTTGTGGAGATTGCTCCCAGTCCCCGTCCCGTGAAGGCGGAGGAACGCGAAGTAGAGCCGGAAGAGCCTAAATTCACAGGCTTTATCTTTAAGATTACCGCCAATATCGACCCGAACCACCGTTCATGTATCGCATTTTGCAAGATATGTTCCGGTAAGTTCACCCGTAATACGCCCTACCTGCATGTGCGTCATGGCAAGACCATGCGTTTCTCATCGCCTACGCAGTTTATGGCGCAGCGCAAGACTACCATCGATGAGGCGTGGGCGGGAGATATCATCGGTTTGCCGGACAACGGTACGTTCAAAATCGGCGATACGCTGACGGAGGGTGAGATGCTTCACTTCCGCGGACTGCCGAGCTTCTCGCCCGAGATGTTCAAGTATATCGAGAATGCCGACCCGATGAAACAGAAGCAGCTTGCCAAAGGTATCGACCAGTTGATGGACGAAGGTGTAGCGCAGTTGTTTGTCAACCAGTTTAACGGACGCAAGATTATCGGTACGGTAGGGCAGTTGCAGTTCGAGGTAATCCAATACCGTCTGGAAAATGAGTACAGTGCCAAATGCCGTTGGGAGCCGTTGAGTCTTTACAAGGCCTGCTGGATTGAAAGTGATGACCTTGCCGAACTGGAAGCGTTCAAGAAACGCAAGTACCAGTATATGGCGAAAGACCGTGAAGGCAGGGATGTGTTCCTTGCAGACAGCGGCTACGTACTGCAGATGGCGCAGATGGATTTCAAGCATATCAAGTTCCACTTTACAAGCGAGTTCTAAGTAAATAGATACATTACGCAAATGAACAGAAAGGGTGTTAAAATACACTTGATGTTTTTTAGGCACGCAAATCTAAAGGATAACGCGGATTACACGGAAGGCACAGATTTTTTTATCTTTTTCCGTGAAATCCGCGTATTTTGTGCCTAAAAAGAACAAAAGTAAACGAATTTTAATTTTGACATGCCACCCTTTCAGAATGTATTCCGAAGTGGGGAGAGGAATGGTAGAGGAAAAGTGAATGGATGTGGTAAAAAATATGGAGATACTAGAAATAGATACCCCAAGAATGAAATACGGTAATTCGCATAAATCTTTTGGAAAAATGAAAAAATAGAGTATATATAGATAATTTCTTATATCTTTGTAACCGCTGTAACAGTTACAGCCGTAACAAAAATGGAAATATGAAATTTTATAATAGGAAAAGCGAGTTGGCGGAGCTGCGGCGGATACGCGATTTGTCTTTCAGCGACCATTCACGCTTAACAGTGGTAACCGGAAGAAGAAGGATTGGTAAAACAAGCCTTATAATGAAAGCTGTTGAAGATATGCCAACCGTTTATCTGTTTGTGGGGCGTAAAAGTGAAGCAACGCTTTGTTCTGAATTTATTCCGGTTATCGGCCAATCGCTTGATGTATTTGTTCCAATGGAAATACGTACCTTCCGGTCATTATTTCAGTATCTGATGGAACTGTCTTCCCAGAAACCGTTCAACCTGGTTATCGATGAGTTTCAGGAGTTCTATAACATCAATGAATCGGTATATAGCGATATGCAAAACATTTGGGATACCTATCGGAAGAAATCTAAGATGAATTTGATTGTATCGGGTTCCGTTTATTCGTTGATGCAGAAAATATTTCAGAACAATAAAGAGCCCTTGTTCGGTAGAGCTGATAATATCATTAAACTGTCTGCTTTTGATTTGGCTACATTGAAAGAGATTATCTTTGATTACAATCCCGATTACAGCAATGATGATTTGCTTGCCCTCTATTCTTTTACAGGGGGTGTTCCGAAATATGTTGAACTGCTTTGTGACAACACCGAATTGAGTGTAGACGGGATGATTTCATTTATGGTTCGGGAGAACTCTTCTTTTACCGATGAAGGAAAAAATCTGCTGGTGGAAGAGTTCGGGAAAAACTATGCCACTTATTTTTCTATCTTAAGTGCTATTTCCGGTGGCATTAATACGCAACCCGAAATAGAAGCCGCTTTGGGAGACAAAAGCATAGGCGGTCAAATAAAGCGGTTGATTGAGGATTACAACATCATTGTCCGCCAGCGTCCTTTATTGGCAAAAGAAGGAAGTCAAACTGTAAGGTATGAAATACAAGATAATTTCATCCGGTTTTGGTTTAACTATTTCGACCGCCACCGTTCTCTGATAGAGATTAAGAACTTTATCGGTTTGCAGACCATCATCAAATCCGACTATTCAACTTATTCAGGTATCATGCTGGAAAGATATTTCAAACAGCAGTTTGCCGAAAGTTTCCAATATCGGGCTATAGGTTCGTGGTGGGAGCCGAAGGGCAATCAGAATGAAATTGATATTATTGCTCTGAAATTGGAGAAAAATCAAGCTGTGGCGGCAGAAGTGAAGCGGCAAAAGAAAAACTTCAAACCGGAACTGCTGGCTGGGAAAGTGGAACATTTTAAAGAAAAAGCTATTGCCGAAATATCGGATTGAGACGGTTTGTTTGTCGTTGGAAGATATGTAGTGACCGGCTACTTGCTCTTTTCTTACTTTTATTTTAGCATAATTTATCATTGTAATATTCTATATTCTCGTCTATTATCACTAATTTCGGACGATTTTTTTGCAAATCCGATAGAATAACTAATAATTTATAATATGGAAAACTTGAACATAGCGCTCCTGCTAATGATAGTGGGTATGGCAACGGTCTTTGCCATCCTGCTGATTGTAATCTACTTGGGAAAGGGACTTATCGCCCTTGTGAATAAATATGCACCCGAAGAGGTTGTTCCTGCCAAACAGGCGGCAAATGCTCCTGCGGCTGTTCCCGGCAACATCATGGCGGCTATCAGTGCGGCGGTTACGGTAGTGACGCAGGGTAAGGGTAAAGTTGCGAAAGTGGAGAAACTCTGAAATAACTAATCTTATATAAACACACACAGGAATAATTTGGTATGAAAAAGAATTAAGTTCAGCTTGGTATTCAGGGATATGTGGCAAAGTGCCGGAAAATATGTGCCCCGTGTAGACCAGCTGGTAAAGGTAGCGCCTGCCATTGTCGAGATGGGATGTTTCGCTCGTGTAGAAACGAATGGCGGCGGTTTTGAACAGGTAAATCTATTGTTTGGCGAGAACCCCATAAAGCTGTGCGCGAGTGGACGAAGCCGTTCCACGAAGCCGGTATACAGACACATATGTTGGACCGTGCACTGAACGGCCTGCGCATGAGCCCCGTGCCTGCCGATGTGCGCAAGCTGTTTTATAAAGTGAAGAAGGCGCAGGGCACGGACATCACACGTACTTTCTGCGGACTGAACGATATACGTAACATCGCTCCTTCCATCACTTATGCGCACGAAGCGGGAATGATTTCGCAGTGTTCGCTCTGTATCACCCATTCGCCTATCCATACTGTGGAATATTATACGGATATGGCATTGAAGCTTATCAAGCTGGGTGCAGACGAAATCTGTATCAAGGATATGGCAGGTATCGGCCGTCCGGTATCTTTGGGCAAGATTGTGGCAAACATCAAGGCTGCTCATCCGGACATTCCCATCCAGTATCACAGCCATGCGGGACCCGGTTTCAACATGGCAAGCATCCTTGCGGTTTGTGAGGCCGGCTGCGACTATATCGACGTAGGTATGGAGCCGCTTTCATGGGGTACGGACATGCCGACCTGCTCAGCGTGCAGGCCATGCTGAAAGATGCAGGTTTCAAGGTTCCCGAAATCAATATGGAAGCGTACATGAAAGTACGTGCACTTATACAGGAGTTTATGGATGATTTCCTCGGTCTGTACATCAGCCCGAAGAACCGTCTGATGAACTCGTTGCTGATTGGTCCGGGACTTCCGGGCGGAATGATGGGAAGCCTGATGGCGGACCTGGAATCCAATCTGGAATCTATCAACAAGTACAAGGCCAAACGCAACCTGCCGTTTATGAAGCAGGACGAACTGCTTATCAAACTCTTCAACGAAGTGGCATACGTATGGCCGCGCGTGGGTTATCCACCGTTGGTGACTCCGTTCAGCCAGTACGTCAAGAACCTTTCCATGATGAACGTCATGGCCATGGAGAAAGGAAAAGAGCGTTGGGGCATGATAGCCGACGATATTTGGGACATGCTGTTGGGTAAGGCAGGCAAGCTGCCGGGCGAACTCGCTCCCGAACTCGTTGAAAAGGCGGAGCGCGAAGGACGTAAGTTCTTCAACGGCAATCCGCAGGACAACTATCCCGATGCACTCGACAAGTACCGCAAGCTGATGAAGGAAACAAGTGGGAACTTGGCGAAGATGATGAAGAACTCTTTGAATACGCTATGCATCCGGCACAGTACGAGGCTTACAAGAGTGGCAAGGCGAAAGAGGATTTCCTTGCCGATGTGGAGAAACGCCGTGCCGAACGCGACAAATCCCCTCTGGACGACGCCAAACCCAAGACGCTCACCGTGCAGGTGGACGGACAGGCTTATCGCGTGACGGTGGCTTACGGCGACATCGACCTGCCGGCTTCCGCCACCGACAAGATTACCGCTCCCGCCGGTGAAGGGCAGGAAGTGGCTGCTCCGCTCGAAGGCAAGTTCTTCCTGACCAAGAATGCACAGGAAACTCCCCTCAAGGTAGGAGATAAAGTGAAGGAGGGCGACCTGCTTTGCTACATCGAGGCCATGAAAACCTATAATGCCATCCGTGCCGACTTCAGCGGAACTGTGACCGCTATCTGCGTCAATCCGGGTGATTCTGTTTCTGAAGATGATGTATTAATGAAGATTGGATGATGGAAGATATATTTGCGAAACTCTATGATATGACGGCGTTCAGCAATATCATTGCCGATCCGTCGTTCCTTATAATGTATGCCATTGCCTTTATTTTGCTGTATCTGGGCATCAGGAAGCATTACGAACCGCTGTTGCTGGTTCCCATTGCTTTCGGTGTGCTCATTGCCAATTTCCCCGGTGGCGACATGGGGGTTATCCAGGCAGATGAAAACGGCATGGTAATGGTGAACGGAGTGTTGAAGAACATCTGGGAAATGCCGTTGCACGAGATTGCACACGACCTCGGACTGATGAACTTCATCTACTATATGCTGATAAAGACCGGATTTCTGCCGCCTGTCATCTTTATGGGTGTGGGTGCGCTGACGGACTTCGGACCGATGCTCCGCAATTTGCGTCTTTCCATATTCGGTGCGGCTGCGCAGCTCGGTATCTTTACCGTACTGTTGTGTGCCGTAATGATGGGATTCACGCCGCAGGAAGCCGGTGCATTGGGTATTATCGGCGGTGCGGACGGTCCTACGGCTATCTTCACCACCATTAAGCTCGCTCCGCATCTGCTGGGCCCTATCGCCATTGCGGCTTATTCGTACATGGCGCTGGTTCCGGTTATCATTCCATTGGTTGTGAAACTGCTCTGCAGCAAGAAGGAACTGATGATTAACATGAAGGAGCAGGAAAAGCTCTATCCGTCAAAGACCGAGATAAAGAATCTGCGTGTACTGAAGATTATTTTCCCGATTGCCGTTACTACCATTGTAGCTCTCTTCGTGCCGACGGCAGTGCCTTTGATTGGTATGCTGATGTTCGGTAACCTGATTAAGGAAATCGGTTCCGATACCAGCCGTCTGTTCGATGCGGCAGCCAACAGCATTATGAATGCGGCAACCATCTTCCTCGGACTGAGTGTGGGCGCTACCATGACGAGTGAGGCATTCCTCAACTGGACCACTATCGGCATCGTTGTCGGCGGCTTCCTTGCATTTGCCTTGTCCATTTCGGGCGGTATCTTCTTTGTGAAACTGTTCAATCTGTTCTCCAAGAAGAAGATTAATCCGCTGATTGGTGCGACGGGATTGAGCGCCGTGCCTATGGCAAGCCGCGTATGCAATGAAATCGCTACCAAGTACGACCCTAAGAACCACGTACTGAATTACTGTATGTCCAGTAATATTTCCGGCGTCATCGGTTCTGCGGTGGCGGCGGGCGTATTGATTTCGTTCCTCGGATAAGAAAGTTGAGATATAAAAAGGGAATGCGTCAAAACACTCATTATTTGTGTTTTGACGCATTCCCTTTTTATTTCCGCCTTTATTCACTGATAGCTTTCCTGTACTCAGCCACTGCCATCTTTGCGGCAAGGTGCGCATTGATAAGGTTGGTCTGGGCCTGTGTCCACGAAAGCTGTGCGGATAGCACATCGACCATGCTTGCCTTGCCTTCATTGTAGGAGAACGTAACCAGGTCGAGATTCTCTTCGGCAAGCGCCATATTCTCCCGGGCTGTCTTTACCTGCTGTTCCGTTTCCGTCAGTTTGGTGGTAGCGGCGGACAGCTCTTCTAAAATAGTATCTGCCACATAGCTTTGCTGTAGTTTTTGAATACCTATATATGCCTTTTGCTGGCGGTTGGTTTGAAGCGTGCACCCCATCGGAAAATGGGGATGTTGAGGTTGATTCCCGCAATGGGCGTATGGGGCACGTCTTGTCCCATATAGGCGATACCGGTGTCCCAACCGGTTGCCAGGAACATACTGAGTTGGGGATTATACTGGCTGAGGGCTGCCTTGCGTTGCGCTTCGCTCCTGGCGATACTGACATGGGTTCCGGCATAGTCCGCACGGCGGGACAATACTTCGTCAAGACTCAGTAAATCGACGGGCGGACAGTGCATGCCGATTTCACAAAGACTGTCTACCGCGGCATCCGGTTTCACTCCCATCAGGATATTGAGTTGCTGCAAGGCAAGGGTATAGGTTCTGGCGGGCTTTGATATACTGCAATTCGGCCTCTTTTTTACGGGTGGAAATCATCAGTAAATCCGTACGGCTGATAGCTCCGTCATTAAACCTGTCTTGAATGATGTTGTACTGTTGGCTGACAATCCCTTCAAAACGGGCGGCGGCTTTGAGTGTTGCCAATGCGGCCGAGGCATTCCAGTAAACCGCATCGCTCTGATAGTGTATCTGGTCGAGGGTCAGCTCTGTGGTAAGTTGAGCCAGTGCCTCGTCGGCTTGCGCCACTTTCTTTTGGGCTATTAGGGAACCTCCGGTATAAAGCGGCTGCGTCAAGGTGGCAAGTGCCTGATAGGTATAAGGGTGGTAGTCTCCTTTCGGACTGTTCCATTGGTCCAGATGATTGAGATTGGCGGTACCCTCGGCGGTGATGTCAATCTGGGGCAGGAAACCGGTGGAGGCAATCTTGCGTGCCTCGGTACTGGCGAATGTTTTCAGATGCTGTTGTTTCAGAATCTGGCTGTATGCTTCTACCTTGTCGCGGTATTCTTCGCGGCTCAGATATGCTTGTTGTGCCCCGGCATTCAGTCCGGAGCACAGTAATGATAGAATAAGTATCTTTGTTTCATCATTCAATTGGTAAACTGTAAATTGTTGAATGTTCTCTCACTTGATTTTATGAATGGCGCAATAAGCTACCGGCAGCACGAATAGAGTCAATGCCGAAGCTATCAGCAAACGCCCATGATGGTTGCCGCCATGCCACCGAACATGGCATCGAACAATAACGGCAACATTCCCAGGATAGTGGTACCCGATGCCATGGCCACCGGGACAATACGGGTGGTCGTTGCACTGATAACGGCTTCACGCGGTGCTTTTCCGGCAGCGGTTTCCGTATCAATCTGGTCTACCAGCACGATGGCATT
>ENA-OQJP01000550-OQJP01000550.1-human-gut-metagenome-genome-assembly--contig:-NODE-550-length-10047-cov-1.909173_pt1 | contig 10047 bp, 8 predicted proteins | sample MGYA00242611_ERZ504778 | MGnify/ENA primary metagenome ERZ504778 (study PRJEB26092, sample SAMD00036349) | human gut metagenome | host: Homo sapiens | study: EMG produced TPA metagenomics assembly of...
CAATTCTAAATGCAGCTAAATGTGAGCAAAGTAAGCCCGAAACATACAATAAAATTCCTACTGCAGCAAAAATTAACGCGTACCAGCCGTATTGTATCGCAATACTTCCTTGGGCAAAGTTTGGATACTCTGCCAAAATAACCTCAATAACTTTCCAAATCATAATAAATGGCATTAATAATAAAATAGCACTTATCATTGAAAATACTAAAGAAAGTATTGTTAAATATTTATATTTGCCAGCATAAGCAAATAAAGATTTTAATACTGTCATATTAACCCTCCTTTAGTTAGAATAGACTAACTTTATAAGAGAGTATAACTCCTAAATATTATTACTGCTACTCCATTTTGTTATTATTGCTCCATTTTAAGATGTGATTTACGATATTGCTGGGGTGTCATAGAAGTATATTGATAAAATGCAGCTGAATATTTACTTGGATTAGAATAACCAATCTCATTAGCTATTTCGATAATTGGAATATCGGTATTAATCAGTAGACCTAAACTATACTCTAAACGATATTCTTTATACCACTGATAGATTGGTTTACCGTGAATCTCTTTAAATGCTTTACGAAATGTATGAATATTAATATTGTATTGTTTTACTAGTTTTTCAAGATCATATTTAGCTGAAATATTGTTACTAAGCTCTGTTTTTATTGCCTTGATAATCTCAATTTGTTTTTTTGGATAATAATGCTTTTCATTTTCTAAAATTCCAAAGTCATGATGTGATAAAAATAATAACAGTTCTAACACTTTTATTTTTAGGTAATTCCTCTTTAATTCCTCTTCTATCTCATACATTTCTAAACAAATATGTTCAATTTGAGCAGTAGCACGAAAAATATATACATTATGGCTTTCTTTTAAACGTTTACTGATTAAATCAATATCAATATTGAATTCATCTAATAATTTATTCTCTTTAGCTTTTTCTACTTCAATCAAAATTTCTACACCATTATAATAACCCAATGGAAATGAGTGAGTTAATTTATTTAATGTTCCACCACTAATTGCTAAATCTCCTTGACATAAATATGCATAATAATTTTTATTATACTGACATTCAAATTTACCTTTTAGACAATGATTAATTTCAATATAACGATGCCGATTGAGAGATTGATCAGTCGGAGCAGTAAAACAATGAAAATTATTATATATAACTTGTATCCCTGGATAAATATCTATGCTCGTCATTACTCCCTGTCCATCGATTAAACCTATTTGATACTCTCTTTCATGCTTATTAATAACCTTTTTATCTATAAACGGCAGCTTAATATCTTCAAGCATTAAAATCTCCTCCTTTTAGGTGAAAACAGAATAACCTATAGTTATTCTGTTTCTTTTAAAGATTTCCCTAAATCAATTCTTTGAATTTGTTTATTCAATAGCCAATTAACAACAAAATAAGTAATTAAGCCAACAGTAAAAATCATTACATAGAGGTAGGTTGGAATATAGATTTCTATATATCCTGCAAATCTCATCATTGCTTGAATAAACAATATTTCTAAACCATATTTACAAATTGGTAAACTAATCAATAATGAAAATACTACTACCAAAGCTGTAGCTTTAAGATATATCTTAGCAATTTCTTGGCTGTTATAGCCTATCACTTTTTAAAAACGACATATAATTAGTATTTCGATCTAATACTAGTTTTGTTAGAATATACATTACAACTAAATAAATAACTATCGCTATCCCACTCATAATCGGAATCATCTGTGAAAAGGTTTCCGTCATTTGATCACCAATTTTCAGCATATCTGTCTTAGTAATCATCGTACTAAGATATTTTTTATCAATATTTAACTTCTGATCTGATAAATAACTATTATAATAATTCAGATCTTCTTCGAGTAAATTATTTAATGATTCACGTGACATATAAACACTTATATTAGTTCGGCTATTATAAATATCAAAAACCTTTAACTGATATTCTTGTTCAGTATATTGGTTTGTAAACGTTACTTTATCTCCTTTTTCTAAGCCAACTTTTTTAGCAAAATCGTAGGAAATAATAATTTGATCTTTTTCCTTTGGCAAATCAATATCCGCATAATATATAGAATTATCATCTAATCCATAGAATGAAACATCTAAGTCAATTTCCCCAGCAGCAAAATAGGTTTGTAATGATGTATATGTTATTTTTTCTCCAGCAGCTTCAACTGGTACCTTTAAAAGATATTGGTAGTTTGTTTTAATACTATTTTCCATATTTTCTAAATAACGTTCAATCGACGGGGTAATAACAAAAACCAAAAGTTAAAAGAAAACTAGCAAAAATAATTCCAATCATTAAACCAAATAACTTCCCTTATTTTGAAGAATCACTCTTTGACGATAGCGCTTAATAAACGACGTTTGCTTTAAATGAATATAATGACTTTTCTTATTTTCATGTAGATCTTGTCTTAAAAATTTTAATGGCGAAATATTTAATTTATGCCATAACATTAAATAATTGACTATCAAAATAACCAAAAAAGGAATCACGGTAGTATTAACAAATACACTAGGAATAAATTTTAACTGTAATGGTGGCAAGCAATAACTGTTATAGTACATATTAGAAAAAAATGAAGGCATTATTGTATATCCAATAACATTTCCCACTAGTCCACTTACAAAAACAATGATCATTACTAAAGTAAGATAATGGTGAATCAACTCTTGTTTTGTATAACCATTAGCTAGTAATGTGCCAATTGCAGTTGCTTGGTCTTCAATTATCGCCTGTGAAAATTACAACAAAAATAAAGGCTAAAATAACCAAAATGATATAAAACAACATATTCATCATTGGGATATCACCACCCATATCATTAGGTAAAAATGATATTGCCTGGTTCATCTCTTGGGTCATCATTCCTGTTAAGCTACATCCACTATCAACTACGATATCTCTAATTTGATTTAATTGATCGTAATTTTCTTTACTACTTAAATCATCATTTGATTTATAACTATAAGTATAATTAATATTATTCTCTTTTAATAAAGCAAAATCTGACTCATCTACAATAGCAACTCCAAAATGGATAGGATCCATCATTAAATCACTATTATCCTTAATCAACGAACTATAGTCAGGTAGGCTTAAATATCCAACGATAGTTAACTTTATACCATTGACCTTAATTTGATCATTTATTTTATAACCATTTTTTATTGCAAAAAAGCCGATCTAATGCTATTTCTTGATGCTTTTTTGGGAGTTTCCCTTGGTAAACTGTAACCAAATTAATATTTTCACGATCTTGATATATCCTTAATGTAGCACTATTTTTGATCTTTTGCTCGCTATAGAAATTTTCATAAAGTTTTACAGGCTCTTTTTTCAATTTTCTTTAATTACTTCTTTAGTCAATGGTTTTAAAACAGTAAACTGTCCATCCTCGACTAAACATTCATCTTGATTTTGTTTAATAGATTATTAACACTATAAGCTACACTAAAAACCTGAAACAGTTGCAATCATAACTATCATGACCAAAGCAAGTGCTAGATAACGAGCTAAGTTATCAGTGAATTCTTTTTTAAACTCTTATTTAATGGATTTTTCATGCTAACACCCTACTACCATTCTAACTCTTTAGCATTGATTCGTGATGTATTTAAATAGTTTGAAATAATTTGTCCATCTCGCAAACGCAGCACGCGATGTGCCATTTTAGCAATTGCATCATTATGAGTAACAATTAAAATAGTTGTTCCATAATCCTGATTAATCTGTTCTAATAATTCTAAAATATCTTTAGATGTATGATAATCTAAAGCTCCTGTCGGTTCATCACATAATAATAATTTAGGATTTTTTGCTAGAGCACGACCAATTGCAGTTCGTTGCTGCTGTCCTCCTGATAATTGATTAGGATACCTATTGCAATGTTCTTTTAATCCTAATTTATCTAATAGTGTTTCAACAGCTAGTGGTGTCTTACTCAAATATGCACCTGTTTCAATATTTTCTTTTACTGTTAAATTTGGGACTAGATGATAAAATTGGAAAACAAAGCCCAAAGTATCCCGCCGGTATAACCCTAATTTTGTTTTTGATAAAGATGCTAAATCAATTCCACCAACTATCACATTACCATAATCAATTATTTCGATACCTCCAATTAAATTTTAATAATGTTGATTTACCAGAGCCTGAAGGTCCTAGCATAACACAGATTTCACCGCGTTCTATTGAACCATTGACCCCTTTTAAAACTTGAACCCGATTTTCATTTTCACCATAATATTTTTCTACATTTTCTAATTGCAAATACATATAAATCCCCCTATCTTTTAATTCAGATTTTTTTAATTTAATAACACGATAGCCAACTATCTCTATTAAAACCTAGACTGATTCCACACTTGCATCTTGTTTTGGTAGAAGTACAGCCAAAATGCTGTTCTAAATTAAATTTTCTTCTGATTAAACTCTATTTTCAATTTGTTGCTGACAATCGGTACAACTCATCCCATTAATTTCCATCATCACACAATATGGATAATTCTCATTTTTTCAATCTTACAAATTTGATTTTTTCGAATAGAATCATCCGATTCACCACACAACACCCTCTATAATCTTTTTAAAATAGAATTTAATGCTAAATATTTCAATTAAAACAATTATAATAGTTAGCCTAATCTAACCAACAATTATATCTTATCTCCTGGTGTTAGACTTGTCAAACAAATATATAATAAAAAATAAACTATTACTAGCATAGTTATTATTTTTTAGGCAAAGTTTAATATATCACATTGCAATACAGTTTTTAAGCTTACTGTCTACCAGATAGATAATCAGTAAAAAGTATCATAGAAGCTTCATTTTTAGATAAATTAAATCAGCAAGATATTTTGAATGAATATTTTTAGTAAAAGGATATCCATGAGTATTACAAAGATACCGAACTTTTTTATAAAGTTTTAGCATTTTTTCTTTAAAAACCTGTTCAAAAGTATTAGTGATACATAATTGATGATTAACAATAGCTTCATGTTCACGCCTTAATAATAGCATCGGAGCTTTGACAAAATAAAATTAAAATCATTAAAATAGCACCTATGCATCGCTGAAATACTAAAGACAGTAATTAAAGGTGGCTGTTTATTAAGGTGAATAGACTGTAAAATTATATAACCGATGATTCCTACTGATGCTATCATAATGATATTTAAGTACATGCTCGAGACAACTGGTGAAAACAAAGCTAAATTATCCAATGATACATCCACATTAATATTTGAAAATAAAATATATAGCGGTGTATAAAAAATTTCTCATCATTATCACAGGAAACAAAACACAAAAACGACTGAATTACAATAAGAATGAAGGAATAGACCATTCCGTAGATTATAATATACTGCTATTACTATAGATATTAATAAATAGATCAGGCTAACAATAAATGCGATAAGCGAAGAAAATAATAACGGATTTTTTTATTCTATACATCAATATATCCTCCTCTAATAAACGTTTATGCATCAAATAGCTGAACAATAAATCAATCAAAAAAGCAAGGTAGTTTTCTATCTTGCTTTTCTAAATATTCTATAAATCATCTTCAATAGCACTAGACTTTGCATAAGCAGTAGATTTTGCTTCAAAAAAATCGGTCTTAATGTTATTTGCATTACTATAAATACTTACCCATTTCATTGCTTCAGGTTCTGTCTCAAATCCTTCATATAATGGTTCAAAATTCAATGAAAATGCTCTTAAATTACCGAGATAATGAATATAATCACTGACCATATCCATCGTTAGACCCTCAATTCGATTTCCCAAGACATATTGCCCCCAAGCAATTTCCTCTTCAACTCCACGTTTTAGCATATTACGATAAACCTCAATCTTTTCAGGGGTAAATAATGTCGGTTCTTCCTTTTGCAGCTCAATAATCATATTTCTAAATAACCATAAATGTGTATTTTCATCACGATTAATATAACGAATCTCTTGAGCTGATCCCGACATCTTACCCATTCGTCCTAAATTATAAAAGAACATAAATCCTGAATAAAAATAAATTCCTTCCAAAATATAATTAGCCATAATCGTTTTCATTAAATGAAAACTATCTTTATGTTCAAGAAATGCATTATACTGTTCACCAATAAATTCATTTCGCTTCAACAAATGTTCATCAAATTTCCATTGATATAAAATTTCATCTCGTTTAGTTGGTGAACAAATTGAATCAAGCATATAGCTATAACTTTGTGAATGGACCGCTTCTTGAAATGCTTGAATGGTTAAACAAAGATTAATTTCATTTGCTGTAATATACTCACCAATATTAGGAAGATTGGCTGTCTGTAAAGAATCTAAGAAAACTAAAAATGAAAGAATCTTATCATATGCGGTTCGTTCTGCCTCACTTAACAAACGATAATCTCTAATATCTTGAGTCAAATTTATTTCTTCTGGAATCCAAAAATTATTCATCGCCTGACGGTACCAATCACTGACCCACTGATATTTCATATTATTAAAATCATTAAGATTTGTTGTATTTCCATTTATCATTCGACGTTTTCTTACATCAATATCACCTTTAGCATTAAATAATGCTTTTTGTTTAAGTTCCATTATTACCTCCTATGAACTGCATGATTCACATTCTTCAACTTCTAAAGACTGGCTTCTAACATAATATAATGTTTTAACACCATACTCCCAAGCTTTAATATACAAATTAAGCAACTTTCTAAAAGTAAACTCATTTGTCATATATAAATTAACTGATTGTGACTGGTCGAGATGACGCTGCCTAATTCCCGCTGCTTTAACAATCCACTCTTGATCAATATAATGCGCATTTTTATATAACCAAAAAGTTTCAGAATCTAAGTCGGGAGCAACTCTAGTAATCATACTTCCCTTTTTCTCTTCCATAAAATACTTTTTCATGATAGGATCAACCGCTGCTGTTGTTCCAGCAATAATTGAAGTTGAACTGGTTGGGGCAATCGCTAAAAGATATCCATTTCTTAAACCATTTTCTTTGATTTTAGCTTGAAGATTTTGCCATGCTTTACTTTGATAGCGACGTTTTATAAAGTATGCACCTGTTTCAAAATCACTACCATTAAACAATGAGTAACTTCCTTTTCTTTAGCTAAATCACATGAAGCTTCCAACGCAAAGTAATTAATCTTTTCATAAAGCTGCTCAATAAACTGTAAATGCTCATCACTTTCAAATGACATTTTCAATTTTACCAGCATATGATGATAACCACTTGTTCCTAATCCAATCGCACGATATTTTTGATTAGTTATTTTGGCAAAAGGAATTGGATAATAATTTAAATCAATTACATTGTCCAAAGCCCTAATTACAACACTGATAACGTGTCTCAATTCATCATCATTTAAGACATCAAGATGACCTAATGTTAATGAAGCTAAAATTACAAAACTACAAAAATCACCTGGTTTTGTTTTTCAACAATAATAGTTTCACCATTAACCTCAATTTCCTCAGACGGTAAGATCTCCATCGCTTGCATATTTTGAGCAATTTCTGTGCAAAGATTACTGCAATATATCATTCCCTGATGAGGATTAGGATTAAAATTATTAACATGATCGCGATTAAATGTGAAAGGAGTTCCTGTTTCAACTAGTGATTTAATAATTAAACGAACAATTTCTTTAACTGTCATAACGCGTTTAGGAATTCGGTCATCTTCAACGCACTCATAATATTTCCTTTCCCACTCTTCACCATAACAATCCTCTAAATAATAACCTTTAACTTCATGTATCTCGTGTGGACACATCATGTACCATGAAGCTTCCAAATCATTTTTAGCTAATTTCCAAAATAAATCTGGATAACAAACCGCAGGAAAAATATCATGTGCTTTCATTCGATCATCGCCATTATTTGTTCTAATTTGTAAAAATTCGGGTAGATCTTTATGCCATGCATCCAAATATACTGCTGCTGCTCCCTGCCGAACTCCTAATTGATCTACTGCTGTTGCAGTATCATTTACAAGTTTAAGCCATCGAATCACACCTCCTGCTGCTCCTTTGAAACCTCTGATACTACTTCCATTAGCACGTACTTTTCCAAAATACAGTCCCATTCCACCACCGTTTTTTGAAACTTTAGCAAAATTATCTATACTTTTATATATTCCTGCTAATGAATCATCGACAGTATCAATAAAACATGAACTCATTTGATGAAATGGCTTTCTCGCATTAGACATAGTTGGTGTTGCCATCGTCACTTTTAAAGTACTTAAAATATCATAAATCTCTTTTGCCCACTTAACTCTATTTGATTCATTCATGGCCAAATGCATAGCAATTGACATAAACATTTCCTGTGGTTTTTTCAATAATTTCGCGGTCATGATTTTGAATCAAGTATCTTTTAACAATCAATTCAAGACCACTATATGTAAATAATTCATTTCGCGATTCGCTAATATACTGTCCTAACATGTCTATTTCATCTTTTGAATAGCTTTCAAGAATATATTGTCCATAATAACCTTGTTGTGCTAAATAGTTAATCCGCTCATAAAAAGTATATCTACCAGCGGTATTCATTTTTTGGTCAACCTGTTGATTTACATCATAAGTTAAAAATCGAGCTGAAATCATCTCCCATTTAGGTGCTTCTTTACTAATTAATTCCACACTCGCTTTCATCAACATTTTCAACGCTTCAAAATGACTCATACCCTCTTTATAAAATGTTTTAAATTTCACTAATAATAATTGCAATGAATATTCTTCTTGAGGATAGTCTTTGTGAATCTTCAATAGAACCTTTTTTAGATTTTGATTTCCCAATAAGGCAAGCAGTTCATCAATTATCAATCGCTGCTCCGTATGCTTTTGACGATATAAAATATAAGCTTTTGCTACTTGAAGATATCCATGTTTCATCAATGTTTCTTCAACCAAATCTTGAATTGCTTCAACAGACATATCAGCTATAATATGTTTTTCAATATCTGCAATCATCTTTTTAATTCATCATCTTTTATTGTTTCAGATAAACTGCAAAAAGCTTTTTTTATTGCTCTTTCTATTTTATTGTTATCATAGTCTTGAAAAAGACCATTTCTTTTTTGTATCAACATTTTTTTCACATCCTTAGAATGCCATTCTAGCATAGTCATTCGATTATCTTCAACGAATATGCTTAAGCATATTTTATTCTTTCACAATAATCATAAATATAACAAAAAAGATGTATCTAACAACACATCCTTTTATAAAAAAATACTTCTAGTTTTAAATTCAATCGTTTGATTTAACGGCCCTAATGAAAGCATTTTCATATTTTTTCATCATATTGAGGAAATTCAACTCTTGTTATCTGATTATTCCAATATGTTTTAAAATAATATTCTCGAGTTGCTAAGTTAATAAACATCGTATATTGAGTATAATCAGAAGTTTGATTTGCTGTAATGACGACCCCTTTAGGAATACTGACCGTTTCCATGATCCGAAAACAAGTTATCACAGCTTGATGACGATCAATTGGAATATCTGTATATGTTTTTTGAAATGCTGCTCTAATAAAACGTGATGGTGGTGTATAATCCCCTGGTAAACCTAATGTTCCTGCACCTTGTCCAAATGGAGTAAGTTTTATATTGTTCCATATTGCTTCTTGAAATTGATATGGCGATAAATTGTAATAATTTCGTAAATTAGTCATATGCCAAGAAAAATCTGGACTATTTGCAAGAACACCAATAGGATTATTAATCGCATGTAGACCATCTATTGTTTTTTCAATCACCATACAATTGTTATTTGCATCGCTTATTATCCAATGAAGAGGAGCTGCTATATGTGTAATACTATCTTCTACACCAATAATTTTGATGACTTTTATTAATTCTTGAGCTTCTTTTACTGAAGCACATTGACTTAATAAAAAATAAACTAGTTCAAAAGCAGCGATCGGGATAATTGATGTATTATCTTTTTTTAGCCCATCATATTGAGCAAACCCAGAAA
>ENA-OQJP01000551-OQJP01000551.1-human-gut-metagenome-genome-assembly--contig:-NODE-551-length-10042-cov-2.135350_pt1 | contig 10042 bp, 9 predicted proteins | sample MGYA00242611_ERZ504778 | MGnify/ENA primary metagenome ERZ504778 (study PRJEB26092, sample SAMD00036349) | human gut metagenome | host: Homo sapiens | study: EMG produced TPA metagenomics assembly of...
CTACGCCTGAGCAAAAAGCTGCCACACGTGCCAGCTGGAATCACTGGGATATTATCCATACGGTAATCATTCTGGCTATTACCGCGGCTTTTCTACTGGTATTTCTGGTAAAAACAGATATAGTGAAAAAAACTTTTTTTGATGTACATGAAAAATAATCTTTATACGCATGAAAAATAGTTTTTATGTACATCAAACTAAGATATTCTAATTATAAAAACAAAAACATGGGTAGTTACTACAGTTCCAATCCTAAATTCTATGTAGGTATCGACTGCATCATTTTCGGTTTTAACGAGGGTGAATTAAATCTGTTGTTGCTGAAAAGAAACTTCGAACCTGCAATGGGCAACTGGTCACTGATGGGCGGATTTGTTCAAGAAAGCGAAAGCGTAGACGATGCAGCCAAACGGGTTCTTGCAGAACTGACCGGACTGGACAACGTGTATATGGAACAAGTCGGTTCTTTCGGAGCTATCGACCGAGATCCGGGTGAACGGGTTATCTCCATTGCCTACTATGCACTAGTCAACATCAATGAATACGACAAGGCTCTGGTACAGCAACACAATGCTTTTTGGGTAAATATTAATGAGTTGCCCCCGCTTATCTTCGATCATTCTGCAATGGTAGAGAAAGCACGTGCATTGATGCAGCAAAAAACTACTACTGAGCCTATCGGTTTTAACCTGTTACCTCAACTATTTACGCTTTCACAACTGCAGAGCCTATACGAGGCCATTTACGGTGAAAACATCGATAAACGGAACTTCCGCAAAAGGATAGCCGAAATGGATTACATAGAAAAAACGGATAAAATCGATAAAACAAGTTCCAAACGCGGTGCCGCCCTCTACAAATTCAATGAAAAGGCGTATCGCAAAGCACCTAAATTTAAAATTTAATAACATGCTAATGTGCCCATATTAGCACATTAATCCATTAAACATTATGTTAGAAGAACTGAGAAAAAAGGTATTCCGTGCCAACCTTGATTTGGTGAAGCATGGACTCGTCATCTTCACATGGGGAAATGTATCGGCCATTGACCGGACAACGGGATTGGTTGTTATCAAGCCCAGTGGAGTTAGCTATGATGATATGAAAGCGGAAGACATGGTTGTGGTCGACCTTGACGGCAATGTTGTAGAAGGCAGCCTGAAGCCCTCTTCCGACACTCCGACCCACTTAGTGCTTTACAAAGCGTTTCCGGAAATCGGCGGTGTGGTTCATACACACTCTACGTATGCCACTGCATGGGCGCAAGCCGGTTGTGACATCCCCAATATAGGAACTACCCATGCCGACTATTTCCATGATGCCATTCCCTGCACTACAGATATGACAGAAGAAGAGGTAAAGGGAGCGTATGAGCTGGAGACAGGCAATGTCATCGTGAAGCGTTTCGAAGGATTGAACCCGGTTCATACGCCCGGAGTATTGGTTAAGAATCATGGTCCTTTCTCTTGGGGAAAAGATGCACACGATGCAGTGCACAATGCCGTAGTAATGGAGCAGGTAGCCAAAATGGCTTCAATAGCCTATGCGGTTAATCCGCAACTGACGATGAACCCGCTGCTTATAGAAAAGCACTTCAGCCGTAAACATGGTCCGAACGCTTATTATGGGCAGAAGTGAAATCAAGCATAAAGTATAAGATTATAAAATATAAACAATCAAAATAAAGAACAGTATGAACGCATTTGATCAATATGAAGTATGGTTCGTAACAGGAGCACAGCTTCTGTACGGAGGTGATGCAGTTGTCGCAGTAGACGCACACAGCAACGAAATGGTAAAGGGGCTGAATGACTCCGGTCGTCTGCCTGTAAAAGTTGTATATAAAGGCACAGTAAACTCTTCCAAAGAAGTAACTGCCGCTTTCAAAGCTGCCAACAACGATGAAAAATGTATCGGTGTCATCACTTGGATGCACACTTTCTCTCCTGCCAAAATGTGGATTCATGGTCTGCAAGAGCTGAAAAAGCCGTTGCTGCATTTCCACACACAATTCAACAAAGAGATTCCCTGGGAAACAATGGACATGGACTTCATGAACCTGAACCAGTCTGCTCATGGCGATCGCGAGTTCGGACACATCGTTACCCGCATGCGCAAAAACCGCAAAGTAGTTGTAGGACACTGGCAAGATGAAAAAGCACAAAAGCAGATTGCTTCATGGATGCGTGTAGCTGCCGCATGGGCCGACGCACAAGATATGCTCATCATCCGTTTCGGCGACCAAATGAACAACGTAGCCGTAACAGATGGTGACAAGGTCAGCGCCGAACAAGTATTGGGCTACCATGTGGACTACTACCCCATTAACGATGTTATGACTTACTATAACGCTGTTGACGATGCTGATGTAAAAGTTCTCATAGCCGAATACTTCAGACTTTACGACCATGATGCCGCACTCGAAAAAGAAGGAACGGAAGCTTATACCAAAGTATGGAACTCTGCAAAAGCAGAAATTGCTATCCGTCGCGTGCTAAAAGACACCGGTGCTAAAGGCTTCACTACCAATTTCAACGACTTGGGCGACTTCGACCAAATCCCCGGTCTGGCATCTCAGCGACTGATGGCAGAAGGCTATGGCTTTGGAGCAGAAGGCGACTGGAAGACTGCCGCCCTCTACCGCACCACTTGGTTCATGAGTCAGGGCATGCCCAACGGATGTTCTTTCCTTGAAGATTACACACTGAACTTCGACGGTGAAAAGAGCGCCATTCTGCAAGCTCACATGCTGGAAGTCTGTCCGTTGATAGCTGAACAGAAGCCCAAACTGGAAGTACACCGTTTGAGCATTGGTATCGACAGTGAAACAGCACGCCTCGTATTCACCAGCAAACAAGGCAAAGGTGTAGCCGCAACTATCGTAGACTTGGGCAACCGCTTCCGCCTCATTGTAAACAAAGTGGAATGCATCAAGAGCAAACCGCTTCCGAAACTTCCAGTTGCAAGTGCATTATGGATTCCGATGCCTAACCTCGAAGTAGGTGCAGCTGCATGGATTTTGGCAGGTGGTACACACCACACCAGCTTCTCCTACGACCTTACAGTAGAAGACTGGGGAGACTTTGCGGAAATGGCCGGTATCGAAATGATTGTTATCGATGAAAATACCACCATCAGAGAGTTCAAAAAGGACTGCGCATGAATGAGGTATACTATATGCTGAATAAAGCGCTTTGCTAAGAATAACTGCGAATTACTAATTACGGATTACTTTTATGGTATGTGTAATTAGTAATTCGTGATTTATAGCTAACCACTTTTTTACCTTATAATTACTTAAATCACATGAAATCAGATCCAAAATCAACAATTGAAGCCGGGGAAGCCATTCTTGGTATAGAATTCGGTTCGACACGAATTAAAGCTGTTTTGATTGATCCTGAAATAAACCCATTGCTCAGGGAAGCCACACTTGGGAAAACCAACTGGTCAACGGGCTTTGGACCTATAGTGTCGACGCTGTCTGGTACGGGCTGCAGGATTGCTATGCAGACCTCCGTACGAACGTAAAAAACTTATACGATACAGAAATAGAGTCTCTGGCTGCAATAGGTGTCAGTGCCATGATGCATGGCTATATGGCATTCAATAAAAAGAAGAAATCCTCGTTCCGTTCCGTACTTGGAGAAACACCAATACCGCTCAGGCAGCAGCGGCTTTATCCGACCTGTTTGTCTACAACATTCCGTTGAGATGGAGTATTTCCCACTTATACCAAGCTATTCTGGACAACGAGAAACATGTTAAAGACATTGACTACCTGACAACCCTTGCCGGATTTGTACATTGGCAGATAACAGACCAAAAAGTGTTGGGTATAGGCGATGCATCAGGTATGCTTCCCATAGATCCTACCACCAAGAATTACTCGGCTGAAATGGTAGCCAAATTCGATGAGCTCGTTGCCCCAAAAGGCTATGGCTGGAAACTTCTGGATATTCTTCCCAAAGTATTGCCGGCAGGTAAGAATGCAGGCTTCCTCACGCCGGAAGGAGCCAAAAGACTTGACGTATCAGGCCACCTGAAAGCAGGAATACCGGTATGTCCGCCCGAAGGAGATGCAGGTACAGGTATGGTTGCAACCAATGCCGTAAAGCAACGCACTGGAAACGTATCGGCTGGTACATCCTCATTCTCCATGATTGTTTTTGGAAAAAAAGAGCTGTCAAAGCCATACGAAATGATTGATATGGTGACTACTCCTGACGGAAGCCTCGTAGCAATGGTACATTGCAACAACTGCACTTCCGACCTCAACGCATGGGTCAACCTATTCAAAGAATATCAGGAATTACTGGGTATTCCTGTGGATATGGATGAGATATATGGTAAGCTCTATAACCATGCACTCACCGGCAATACAGATTGCGGTGGCCTTATTTCATACAACTATATTTCCGGCGAACCCGTAACAGGGCTTGCAGAAGGACGTCCACTATTTGTACGTTCGGCTAATGACAAGTTCAACCTTGCCAACTTTATGAGGGCTCATCTGCACGCTTCGGTCGGAGTTCTCAAAATCGGTAATGACATTTTGTTCAAGGAAGAAAAAATCAAAGTTGACAGAATCACAGGGCATGGAGGATTATTCAGAACCAAAGGTGTGGGCCAGAGAATTCTTGCTGCAGCCATAAACTCGCCTATTTCCGTTATGGAAACAGCTGGTGAAGGTGGCGCATGGGGTATTGCCCTACTCGGCTCGTATCTTGTGAACAACGACAAACAACAAAACCTTGCCGATTTTCTGGATGAAAAGTATTTGCAGGAAATGCTGGCATTGAGGTATCACCGACGGCTGAAGATGTAGAAGGCTTCAACGCATACATCGAAAATTACAAGGCGAATCTGCCTGTTGAAGAAGCAGCCGTTAAATCTAAAAGATAATCCCTATAAGATTAAGTCGGTTGCCTTAAAAAAGTTCATTCTAAATAAAAAGCAAAGGCTTAAGAACAATAATACATGTGATTGTAGCGGAAAGAGCTTAAAGCTGCCGCACAGATGCGCCGGTATCGAAATTACTCCCGCTACATTTACATACATAAAGTTATTCTTCATACTATAAACACCTGACACAAATGAAATCATCACTTACCTGCCTACTACTTTTCTGCTTTTTCTTAACCGGAAAAGCCCAAACAAGACAAGCAGTATCCTATTTCCCCCTTCAAGACATCAAGTTATTGGAAAGTCCTTTTTTACAGGCACAGCAGACCGACTTGCATTATATCATGGCCATGAACCCTGACCGGTTGCCTTGCCCCTTTCTTACGCGAAGCCGGACCTTGCCCCCCAAAGCCCCAAGGTTATACCAACTGGGAAAACACAGGATTGGACGGACACATCGGCGGACATTACATTTCCGCACTTTCCATGATGTATGCCGCCACCGGCGACACGACCGTATACAACCGACTGAATTATATGCTGAACGAATTACACCGGGCACAACAGGCGGTAGGTAACGGATTTATCGGAGGAACACCCGGGAGCCTGCAACTTTGGAAAGAAATAAAAGAAGGGAATATCCGTTCCGAAAGTTTCAGCCTTAACGGCAAATGGGTTCCCTTATACAACATACACAAGACTTATGCCGGACTTCGCGATGCTTACCTTTATGCAGTAAGTGACCTTGCACGTCAAATGCTGATTGCCCTCACCGATTGGATGGCAAGCATCACGTCAGGACTCACTGAACAGCAAATGCAGGATATGCTACGTAGCGAACATGGAGGACTGAACGAAATATTTGCCGATGTAGCCAGCATCACAGGCACAAAAATATCTGGAACTGGCACGCAGATTCTCCCATAAGACACTTCTTGAACCCCTTATCTCCGGTGAAGACCATCTGACAGGTATGCACGCCAATACACAAATACCGAAAGTCATCGGTTACAAACGTATTGCCGATCTCACTCAAAACGATGCTTGGGATCAGGCTGCACGTTTTTTCTGGAATACAGTTGTCAATCACCGTTCCGTCTGTATCGGCGGCAACAGCGTACGTGAGCATTTTCATCCTGCGGACAATTTCACATCCATGCTCAATGATATACAAGGTCCGGAAACCTGTAACACTTACAATATGCTCCGCCTGACGAAGATGCTTTTCCAGACTTCCCCCGACATCCGCTTTGCCGATTATTACGAACGTGCCCTATACAACCATATTCTTGCCTCACAACAACCGGTAAAGGGCGGTTTTGTCTACTTCACTCCTATGCGTTCAGGACACTATCGTGTTTATTCACAACCGGAAACATCCATGTGGTGCTGCGTAGGTTCAGGGCTGGAGAACCACACCAAATACGGAGAGTTCATTTATGCCCATGCAGAGGACACCTTGTATGTAAACTTATTCATACCCTCGCGCCTGACCTGGAAAGAGAAGAAATTGACACTGATACAAGAAAGCCGTTTTCCCGATGAAGAGCAAATCAGATTCCGGATAGAAAAAGCAATAAAAAGCACTCTGTCTCAAACTCCGTTACCCCTCATGGGCAAAAGGAGCAAGTGTTTCCGTCAATGGCAAAGTGCAGGATATAAATAACCAACCAGGCGAATACCTGACGATTCGCCGCAAATGGAAAGCCGGAGACGAAATTACGCTAAACCTGCCAATGCAGGTCACTTTGGAGCAAATACCCGACCAAGAACATTTCTATGCTTTCATGTACGGTCCCATCGTACTTTCCAGCCCCACCGGTACGGAAAACATGAACGGGCTCTATGCCGATGATAGTCGTGGCGGACACATTGCCCATGGCAAGCTGGTCTCTTTGGAAAAGACACCGATGTTGATAGGATCTTCCGCATCACTGCCTCAAGAACTTCGGAAAACGGATGATGAACAGTTATCATTCAACTATACCGGAAGTGTCTACCCCATGCAGAAAGACTCGTTGCGACTGATACCGTTCTTCCGCCTGCACGATTTCCGTTATGCCATTTACTTCCATCAGGTGAGCGAAGCCGAAGTAGAAAGCATCCGTCAAGAAATGGAACAGAAAGAGCGCAAGGCCATGGAACTTGCCAACCAGACAGCAGACATTATTTTCCCCGGAGAACAACAGCCGGAATCCGATCATGGCATCCGGTACGAACAGGCGGAAACCGGAACCAACAGAGACCGTCATTTTCGACGCGCCAAAGGCTGGTTCGGCTACACTCTGAAAACAAACAAGGAAGCAAGCCGGCTTATGATCACTACACGAAAGAACGATCCGATGAAGGTTGTAATCCTTCTCAACAATGAAAAACTGACTGCCGCCCCCACAATCAGCGAAGCGGATCAAGAAGGTTTCGTAACACTCTGTTATCTTTTGCCACAGAAGTTAGGCGCCGGCAATTATCCGATACGGTTCAGTCCGGACGGTACCGAATGGACCCCGGCTATCTATGAAATCGCCTACTTGAATAGCCGTATGGTCCGGTAAAGTGCCTGCAGAATTGAAATTACATCATATTACAAACATCTATTACCAATAAACATTATGAGAAACAAGTTATTATTCAGCAGTATCCTATTAGCTGCATCTGTATCCTTGTCTGCACAACAAAGTGCTACAATCACGCTTCACGCCGATCAAGGCAAGCAAATTATTCCCAAAGAAATTTTACGGACAGTTTTGCCGAACATCTAGGTACTTGTATCTACGGAGGCCTTTGGGTAGGCGAGAACTCCGATATACCCAATATCAAAGGTTACCGTACCGACGTATTCAATGCCCTGAAGACCTCCAAGTTCCCGTTCTTCGCTGGCCGGGCGGCTGTTTTGCCGATGAATATCACTGGATGGATGGTATCGGTCCCAAAGAGAATCGTCCTAAAATGGTGAATAACAACTGGGGCGGCACTATCGAAGACAACAGTTTCGGCACACACGAGTTCCTCAACCTTTGCGAAATGTTGGGTTGCGAACCTTACATCAGCGGCAACGTGGGAAGCGGAACCGTTGAGGAACTTGCCAAATGGGTGGAATACATGACCTCTGACGGTGACTCCCCAATGGCGAATCTGCGCCGGAAAAACGGTCGTGACAAGGCATGGAAAGTCAAATACCTCGGTGTAGGTAACGAAAGCTGGGGTTGCGGCGGCAGCATGCGTCCCGAATACTATGCCGACCTTTACCGCCGTTACTCAACCTATTGCCGCAATTATGACAACAACCGCCTGTTCAAGATAGCCAGCGGTGCCAGCGATTATGACTACGAGTGGACAAAAGTCCTCATGGAGCGCGTGGGCAGCCGCATGAACGGAGTTTCACTCCACTACTACACCGTTAGCGGATGGACCGGCAGTAAAGGCTCTGCAACCCAGTTCGACAAGGATGACTATTACTGGACCATGGGTAAATGCCGTGAAATAGAAGATGTAATCCGCAAACACTGCGCCATTATGGACGAATATGACAAAGACAAGAACGTAGCACTGATGCTGGATGAATGGGGAACATGGTGGGACGAAGAGCCCGGTACAGTCAGAGGGCACCTCTACCAACAGAATACCATGCGTGACGCCTTTGTGGCTTCCCTGTCTCTCGACATCTTCCACAAATACACCGACCGTTTGAAAATGGCAAACATAGCCCAGGTTGTCAACGTTCTGCAATCTATGATCCTGACTAAAGGAAAAGAGATGGTACTGACTCCTACCTACTACGTTTTCAAGATGTACAAGGTACATCAGGACGCTACCTATCTTCCCTTTGAAATAAGCTGTCAGCAAGTAAGCGTACGCGACAAACGTACATTGCCCCTCATCAGCGCTACGGCATCCAAAAACAAAGATGGGAAAATTCATATTTCCTTGTCCAATGTTGATGTAGATAATGAGCAGGAAGTTATTGTAAATCTTCCGGGAATACAGGCTACAAAAGCGGCAGGAGAAATGCTCACCTCTGCACAGGTAACGGATTATAATTCCTTTGAAAATCCCGACAAAGTAAAATTAGTACCTTTCAAAGAGGTAAAAATCAATAAAGGAATCCTGAAAATAAAACTCCCCGCCAAATCAATTGTTACTGTTGAGTTACAGTAAACCATCAATAAAGACTTATTGTAGTCAAAACAAGAAGCGGGTGATAGGAACAAAAAAAGAGACAGGTACTATGTTGTAGATTTACACATAAAAAGCTATCTTTGTCCCTATCAAAATCAATAGGAAAGAAAATCAACTTACTAATAAAATATTTAAATCATAACTATATTTTATAATATGAACGACAAGAAACTTATGAACCTTGCAGCGGACAACATCCGTATCCTTGCTGCTTCTATGGTCGAAAAAGCCAATTCCGGACACCCCGGTGGCGCTATGGGTGGTGCCGACTTTGTGAATGTACTCTTCTCCGAGTTCTTAGTGTACGACCCCGAGAACCCCGCGTGGGAAGGTCGCGACCGTTTCTTCCTCGACCCGGGACACATGTCGCCGATGCTCTATTCCACATTGGCGTTGGTAGGCAAATTCACATTGGATGAGCTGAAAGAATTCCGCCAATGGGGCAGCCCCACTCCGGGACACCCCGAACGCGACATCATGCGCGGCATCGAAAACACTTCCGGTCCGTTGGGACAAGGACATACCTTTGCCGTTGGAGCAGCCATCGCCGCCAAGTTCATGAAAGCCCGTTTTGAAGAAGTAATGAACCAGACGATTTACGCCTATATCTCCGACGGTGGCATTCAGGAAGAAATCTCACAGGGTGCAGGCCGTATTGCCGGTGCGCTGGGACTGGACAACCTCATCATGTTCTATGATGCAAACGACATCCAGCTTTCCACCGAAACGAAAGATGTAACCATCGAAGATACAGCAAAGAAATACGAGGCATGGGGCTGGAAAGTCATCACAATCGACGGTAACGATGCAGATGCCATCCGCGGCGCACTCAACGAGGCTAAAACCGAAGCTGAGCGTCCTACGCTGATTATCGGTCACACCGTAATGGGTAAAAGGTGCACGCAAGGCAGACGGCAGCAGCTACGAAGCCAACTGCGCTACACACGGTGCTCCTTTGGGC